>Ga0207866_1000038_pt1 | contig 197400 bp, 229 predicted proteins | sample HigsolmetaAR203D_FD_184835 | JGI IMG/M metagenome (GOLD analysis project Ga0207866, IMG submission 184835) | Ionic liquid and high solid enriched microbial communities from the Joint BioEnergy Institute, USA - AR20-3-D (SPAdes) (version 2) ... | reverse complement strand
GTTGGCTCAGATCTTTGAATTCAATACTCATAACTCATACGGAGGTCATACAGATGCCAAATGCAACTCAAAAGTTTGGAATCATTGTTGAACGTGATGAGCGTCGAATCCTTTACGGTGCAGAGCTCTATATCAGAGCTGCGGCTGATTGCGCTCCACGGAATGCCGAAAAGCCAATTCTCAAGCTTGGTCTGAAGTCGCAAGAAGAGTTGGACAATAACCTTCATTTGATGGAGCGCAACTTCCCGGATTATGCAGTATATCCGGTTGAGGCATTTCCATATATCGTGGACTTTGCCAAGTGGGGCGTTTCGTAATATCGGAAGGTGTGTCATAGGTGAGAGGGGTGCCTCTCACCTATTCGCTGCTATCGCAGCACGCAATTTGAATCTCAATACATAATCGAAAGGAAGATTGCCTTGAAACTACGATATGCGATCAAAGGAATCCATATTGATGTGAACTTGATTCAGGATGAAATGATGCCAAATTTGAACGTAACCATGGATATTGATGAGTTGGAAATAACGCACGAGATTGAAGGCGGAATCAAGGAACAAGCAACTTTTGTCGCCAGCCTCGGACGATCCATTATTGACATCATCCGAGAGCTGCGGAGTGAAACTGGCTCTACAATCAAAGTTGGTCCGATTTACCCTCATTATCAGCATTATTACTACCCGCATCAGAATCCTTTAAAGCCAACAACAGATTAATGCAATGATATATTACGTTATTTCATTACGTTTTTATGTTATTTTAATATATATGTTCGTGTTATATCGTTGTATAAACAGATTGTGATAATAAAAAAAGCCGGCCAGGAGATTAATCGTCATCGCCTGGCGGCTTGGTAAACCACTTCTTGTAGAAGGGTAACGATTCATAGCGTCTCAATTCTAATGATTTGCGCATGAATCTGGTGATTTCCTGGTCCCTTCTCTCTTGGCTCTCTCTCAGAGCTATGATTTCATTCTGCAATTCATTGAGCTTGTTTGTAGTCTCTTTGTTCAGCTCTCTATGTATGTTCTCGATCCATTCGCGGAATGCCTCTTGTTGCAAGAGTCTTTCCATGTCAATTTGAGTGAGCTGTGGAGTTGGTGTCAAGATCGGTACACTCATGCCTTCAATAGGCCTAAGATGAAACGCTCCGTCCTCTTCTGCCATCGACTTTATAAGTCTGGCTAGGTCTTCTGTGGTGCTTTTCCTTCCGTGGACATCCTTTTGATCCCGGATGAATCGAAAGATTTCTAAGTCAGACTCATAAAATATTCGTTCCTGTCTATGATTGCGTTCTAAACGATGAATCCCCATCTCTTCGAGCTTATCAGCCCATCCTCTGAGAGTCGGAGCCGGGGTTTTTAGCATTTCGGCAGCTTCTCCCAGAGTCACAAATTCAACTATTCTTTCGATCGCCATATATCATAGGTCACCTCCTTACCCTATGTATAGCATAATTGGACAACTCGCTCAACTTAAAAAGTCAAATATCGACCTATGAGTAGCATCTGTGTCTTTGCCATATCTCATACTCATAGCTATGTATACGCCTATGACCTCGTTCGCCCTATGTCATATCTCATATGCTTGTCTATTTATATAGATTGAGATATATCATAGTTCGAATATTTGCTTCTATTTATTTTGCTCGCTATATGTCATATGTCACATCTCGTGCTCAATATATATGCTCGCCATATGTCATATTTCAAATTCATAACTTTGTGAAAGGTATGGTTTAGATATGAAAAAGCTACCATGGAAGTGGATGCTCGTTGGTTATGCCACTTTGCTGTTCACAGCAGGCTATTTGACCTCTTACATAGCTTCCTTTGAGCTACGTATAGGTTTATGGATAGCTGCCGGAGCAGTTAATTACGCCGTGTTGAGTGGGCTTATTCCGAAAGGGGAGGCTTATCGAGATCCTCTGACTGGCACAAAGAACCGATATGCCTGGGAAGCAGATTTCAATCATTGGGATGGTCAATTGGTTTCCGTTCTGGTTGTTGATGTTGATAATTTTAAGCGCATCAACGATACCTATGGACATCTTGTTGGTGATCAAGTCCTGAAGCAAGTTGGCCAGGTGCTTCGCCGAATTGTTCGCAAGACGGATCTGGTGTATCGGTATGGGGGAGAGGAGTTTGTCATTATACTCCCGCAAACACCTTTTGAAGCTGCGTTTGAACGAGCTGAACTCATTCGGTTATGTATAGCACAACAAGTGAAGGCCGATGGGGAAGGGGTCACCTGCTCAGTTGGAATAGCAGAAGGTACTAAGCTTTTTGATACTTTGGTCAGAGCTGACCAGGCGCTTTATCGTGCAAAAAGAAGCGGAAAAAATACTGTTTCAATTTGATATTTGCCTATCGGCATATTCATTTTGGATAAGCATCGCTTAAACGAATTCTTCGGTAGATGCTTCAACTTAGAATGGAGGTATAGGCTACATGATTGAAGTTGTGAAGGGTGACTTGTTGAAGAGTGATTGTACGGTAATTGGACACCAAGCAAATTGCTTTTCAACGATGGGAGCAGGAATCGCCAGGCGAATCGCATTGATATATCCCGACGCAAAACGTGCTGATCTCTCTTTTCCAGGAAAGCCTCAAGAGCGACTTGGAAAGTGTTCCTATGCAGTCTGCGAGAAAATGAATGGGGAGATGGTCGTTATTTTCAATTTGTATGGACAGTTTGACTATGGCCGTGATCCATTCAAGATCTATACCAATTACACAGCATTAAGGTCGGCACTCAATAACATGCTGTATACAGTCGAAGAGCTGCAGCGTAGAATGGTAATTTCTACAATCAAGATCGGATTGCCATACGGGATCGGTGCCGGCCTGGCGAATGGTGACTGGAAAACCATAGAGAAGCTGATTCGTGATGTATCGCATTACCACAACAAAACAATTTATCTTTACGAACTTGAGTAACTCGATCGATTAAATAGAACAAGTGAAAGGATGTGAATCCATGCTCTCCGGAAAAGCAAAATTTGATGCCATGCGTTGCGAAATCTGGATTAGCGGCACTGCATCTGCCGAAGATAAATGCGGCGGATGGGCAGCTATCATGATGTCTCATATCGGCGGTGTTGATTATACAAAGAAGCTTGCCGGATACAGTCTCGAAGGGGCTACAGTAACACGTATGACGTTAACAGCCATCGTGAACGCTCTTCGGCAGATCAAAGAACCGATGTTCGTTCATTTCTATACAACGATCCCGCAGGTTTCGTCGGGATTGAACAAGCACATTCACACATGGGCAAAACATGATTTCATCAAATCGTCGGACGGAGAGCCGGTTCATCATGAGGATCTTTGGCGTGAGATTTATCAGCTGCTGCAGGAGAAAACGATCAGCTATAAATGTCATTACCAAAAGGAAAGCCCAGATCCTCGTAACAACATCCGTGTGATACATACCGCATCTGAATATGCGATGAAAGCCAAAAAGCGCATACACGATGTGGCGATAGCCATGTAAGAGAGGAGAGAGAGCAATGTTAGATAAGGTGTTTCGATGGTTTGATGCTATCCTGGAAAACGATCGTTCATTCCGGATCTTCATGGTTGTTTTTGTTTTGTCTACATTCTGGATTGGAGCATGGGGGCTGCTGGTATTTCCGATGTGCGGAATTTTCATCGGATTGTATATCAGCTGGTCCCGAAAGCAAGAAGAGGATACGCCTATCGGCTTCATTCAATGCGATAGGGGAGGGGAGAGCAATGAGCAGGACGATCAAGTCCATATGCGAGAAGTGCCGCACCGAAATCACGCTTGATTTTGATGGCTTAACATATGTTGAAGCGTTAAAGGCCATCAATGAGCTCGACGACCGGGCAATGGAGTGTCCAGGATACCACGTTGAGATCGGAGGGTGGAAGAAGCGTTGGCGACTCGATGAAGCTGTCGAGAATGCCTACACAGAAGAAGAAAAGAGAGGGAGCCGGTAGGAATAACGCCTATCGGCTTATTCATTTTGAATACTAAATAGGGAGGAGCTTGCAAAATGAGCATGCTATTGAAACAAATTGTCAATGCATCGTCGGTCCAGGAGGTGAGAAAGGCTCTATCTGTTGTTGATCCGCTAGTTGCTAGTCATGCCATCAATGATGCCGTTAAACAGCTCAGCGATCGAGTAGAGCTTTTCATTGTCTCTGGTGATGAAGGAAAGGCTTTGTATTCCCTCCGCCTAATCAGTGAGCTGGAAGATGAAGCGCTCCGCTATGAACGTCGAGCACATTACGTCTCAGTGTTTGGGCACAGGTGAAGCGATGTCACTGGCAGTTGTTGCTCTTGCGTTGTTTTTGCTTTACATGGGCGGCATCGAATGGTTGCCGCTCATCCTTCTCGGTTATTTGTGTGCCTTCGTTTACAGAAGGTATTTTTGACCAATAATAAAAATATGCATAAAGGAGACTGATACTCATGATTAACTTGATCCATAATATTGTGAAGAACGGTGTTAAGGTGGAAGTGAAGGAGAAGAATCGCTACGATCAATATCCGGTGGTCGTTACCGACATCGTATCGGGTTCGATCACAAACGGATGGTCACTGACGTACTATCCGAAGCTGACCAATGATGGTCAACGCCTCTTCGATATCCGTCAGGCATTTTCTACCTTGACGATCCCGAACTTCAAAAGCCTGTACAACACGATTATGACTGTCGATAAGCGTTTTCTGAACGGTGAAAATGTTCAAACTCTGCGTGGCAACAAGTACGCCGTTTATGAATATGGCAACCCGGTTTCGGCCCGCTTCGCCGCCGTCCAGAAGGAAACCAGCACCAGCATCACGCTGACCATTATGGACGAAAAATCGCCATTCTGCATGCTGTCCATCAATTTTGTGGTTGTTAACAGCAAGCAACAGGCTGGCCAGCGTCATCTGATCGGGTCCGAAAAGCAATGGGATCATAGTGTGGACGTGTTCATCGAACGCAATGCGCAATTTGCTCCGGAAGCTCGTCGTTATATCGATGTATTCCAGGAAGATGGCAACACTTATCCATATATCAAGGCGGCTACGCAGCCTGGCTTGAACGGTGTATCCCAAGTGGATCCGAATGCAAACTTCAAATGGCTGCGTGATATCTCGAATGAGTTCCAAGGCTTGGCCCTGGCTTATGAGAAAGTGATTATCCGCCATGCTATGGAAGTCGCTTATGAAGCGATCAAACCAACCCTTGCTCCTCAGCAATCATCTCCATTCCAGGCTCCTGCTCAAAACGTGTTTGGCGGCACAACATTCCCGGCGCCAACGAATCAGCCAGTTGCAGCAGGTTCATGGCCACGCTGATCTCCCTGCAAATAAGAGGGGGGTAACCCCCCCCCTCTATATTTCCAGATTACAATGGTGGTATGAATTTTTGGTAAATCACTGATTGTCACTGTCAGTTATTGCTTGATAGTGTTATAATATTCAAGGCAGAAAGGAGGGGAGAGCAACTTGATTCAGGTTCGTAGTCAGTATAACAACATCTATGTGAAAATCTTGGACAGCTATGAAACGTTTGAACTTACCCTGAACAAGATTCGATCGATTCCGGACCGTGCATTCAACCTTGAAACAGGAGAATGGTTCTTTCCTCGAACTCACATTGGATATTTGCTTCAGTTGTTTAACAATCAAATCAGCTGGATGACACCACTTTCTGAGATTGTACAAGATATCCCTCTTGATGATGAGCTTGTCAGTAAACACTTGTCATGGGAAGATGAAAACGAATTCAAGAACTTTAAGCTCAGCATGTATCCATACCAAAAGGTAGGTGCCAATTTTCTAATTGACCGTGGTTGCGCTGCTATTTTTGACGGTTGCGGGCTCGGTAAGACGCCGCAGATCATCGGTGCTTGTATGAAATTGTTTGAACAAGGCAAAGCCAAAAGGTCGCTTATTGTTACGCTTAGCGCTCTGAAGAAACAATGGTCGAAAGAAATTGAGAAATTTACTGGAGAGAAGTCTGTTGCGGCCATTGGCGATCAATCGAAACGACTGAAACTCATGAAAGATTTTCTCAAGTCCAAATGTAAATTCCTTATTGTTAACTATGAGATGCTAAAAACGAAAGCTTATATGGATTTGATCAAATCAGCTGGTTTTGACATCGTTGCTCTGGATGAAGCACAGAAGATCAAGAACGGGGTGACAGATCCTTATTTGAATCTGAAGCCTAGTGGCAACGCTGCTGCCGCCCATGAGCTGAAATATATACCATACCGATTTATTGCTACGGCGACTCCGCTCCAGGGCAAGGCCGAAGAAATTTGGAGCCTTTTCTATTTCCTAAACGAGAATATTCTCGGGTCTTGGGAATATTTCCGGGAACGATATTGCAAATATAGTCGAAAGTATGGCATTACAGGTTATCAAAATCAAGGAGAGCTGTATTATCGGATTGCTCCGCATTTTATCCGAAGGACAAAAGATATGCCGGAGATTCAGCAGCAGCTCCCAAAGGTTACTCATTCGCATATCTTTCTGGAAATGACTCCAGCCCAAGAAAAGCTGCATGAGTATTTATTGCAGCAGCTAGAAGATATTCGTGAACAAATACGAAATATCAAAGGCTATACCTTCATTAATGGCCAGAGCTTATCGCCACAAGAAGCAAAAGAGTATTACGATGCGCTTAGTCAGGCATTACAAACTTTCTTGATCGAAGCCTGCGATTCACCAGAAATTATTTTTAACAGTGATTCTTCGCTGGCTCGAAAGGTTTTTTCTGATCTTAATCTGGATCCAAAGACGCTCAAATCTCCGAAGATTGAGCATCTGAAAGAATGGTATGAGCAAATGACGCATGATGAGCCAAAATCGAAAGTGGTCATCTTTACACGTTTTGAAAGTATGGCCACCATCATTAAGAATGCACTTGGCCCGTCAGCTGTGCTCTATCATGGTCAAATGAGCCAGGGATCTCGTGATTACGCAGTCGAGCAGTTCCGGGAGAACCCTCAGATTCGGGCATTTGTTTCTACGGACGCCGGCTCTACAGGTCTGAATTTGCAGGTCGCCAATTACATGTACCACATCGATCTGCCTTGGGATCATACCTGGATTGAGCAGCGGAATGGTCGGATCGATCGTACAGGTAATCAGTTCGGCAATGTGACCATCTACTATACGATCATGTCAGACAGCTATGATGAAACTCTTCTGGAGATTGTAAATCGCAAGGCTGAACTTGCCAAGCAGATCATTGATGGAAGTGGCCAGGATTCATTCAGCCGAGGAAAGGATGTTCATCAGTTGGCGATCGAGCGAATGCTCAAAAATAAGAAAAAGATTGGTTAACCCCCTTTGTAAGGGGGTTTTCTTTTTTTGGGAAGGAGTGCAGATCGTACATGGGAAAGCAATCTATAAAGCAGAAATGCGATCACTGTGGTGATATATGCTTTGTGGAGGATATGATTCATCCCATGGATACAGAGGAGTGGTATTGTCCAGTCTGTGTTGATCAGCTCGTTTTGCTGGTCAATAACGATGGTCAAAAAGGCTATGTGCTTCGAGAGGGTCTTGAACAGTTTCTTGCCGACTACTATGATGAAGGATGGCATACCGTTTAGGGAGTGAGTTTATTATGTGCGCATATCCAAAGGTTCTTCCGAATGGAAATCTGCTCGTGAAAAAGCCATCCTGGGATATCGAGGATGATTCTGAAGTATGGGAAGAGGTTCCCGCTTGGAAGATGATTCATCTGGAAGCAAATGGCGGATATGATATCTGCGACGAATGGAACTTTTCCGGGAGTTATTCCATTGATGTGAAGCCAGGGGATATTGGCAACAGCTATTATTATTCCGGCCGTCTTGTAGGTGATTATCACAAGATTAAGTATCGGAACGGTCGGAGAACAAGAGGGCCAAAATTCGAGCTCGTATTTGGTGTTACCTGCCCAAATGTCGGCATCCAAATGCATACTCTTCTCACTCGTAAAGGCGTTTCGATACGCAAGGCCAAAATGCTAATTGTTGATGCGATTCGCGCGTATGAAGCTACAGATCATTTTAAAATTGAGATCTGGCCAAAGATCCTTCATCCGGATCGGATGACCCATGTTGTCAAGGAGACATCTGGCGAATTTTTATGGGTAGCTTCAACATGGAGAAGCCTTTGGAATTATGTCCAGACAAAGAGCCTGAGCAAATATTTTTGCTCTGCAGCTGGACATGGTGATTTCTATGGTAGATCCATTAGGATGGATTATCATCCGACAGAAAATCGTAAAGAGAAGAGATATGCTTATTCTCATGTTCGTTCGAGTGGAGGCATGGTATCAGGCAGTGGTCTTAACCCGGAGAGAGAAGAGGAGTTGAAACGAAAAATAGATGCTGCCATCTTTCCTCTGTCTAATTCGTCTATGGTCGAGCATTATTTGACCTGGCAACATTTTTCTAGTCTCTATGAAAACTATCGGGGGTGACTTAATGAGTGAATCATTTGGTGTCATCAAGGTAGGCGAGAAACTTCCAGTGTTTGGTGATGCCTATATGGGCAGTGAAGGAGCTGTTTTTGATACACTCGGGCAAGGAGCTGGATATATCCTTGCTGTATATCTTAGAAACTTCTCTTTTCAAGAAAAATTGCTGATGGAATCAAGAAAGATCGAGATTAGGGGCATCTTTGATGGCCCTTTTTGTTTGCTTCTGTTCCGCTTGAAAGGCACTCCCATGATCTTTGAATGTGCCTTCAGCCCAACGAAGCGTGACGAGAGTGATGTGCTGCAGTTTTATCTGGACAACCATATGCTCACCTATGTCGGTGTAGAATCTACAAACAACATCGTGCGCACGCTCGGAATGGGCAATTTACCAAGAGCGTTTAAACATAAATGTGGTATTACCTGGGGGAAAGCGCTCGATATGGGAGAGAAGCACCACGATCAGTTTGTAAAGTGGTATAATGATCTTGATGCAAGATATACCATCATTCAGTTATGGAATCGTGCCGACAAACTAGGTTATGTAGGGGAGGAGTAGCAAGGAGCGTTATGTTTCATTTAAAGCAGCCTTGCAAAGATTGTCCATTTGTAAAGGGAAGTACAACCAACCTGGTTCTTTCAAGCGAACGGTTCGAGAATATTGTTTCATCTCTTCATTCGGATCAGGTATTCCGCTGTCATAAAACACTGGATTACAGCAAGGAAGATGAGAATGGACATATTCCATATGAAGAGAGGAATCAGTTCTGTGCCGGCGCAATGGTATACTTGGACAAGTGCGATAAGCACAATGCGCCGATGCAAATTGGAATCCGCCTGGGTATGTTGGACCCAACTGATTTGAAAGGTCATGATCAGGTCATTGATCCTTTGCCAATATCGAATTATGGCGCTTTCTTTCCTCATTATCGTTTGCAGAAGAATCATGACGTGTGATATGATAATTCACACGTTGTTTTGTAGTGCATTACATAATGATAAGGAGACAAGGCCATGACGAAGGTTTGTTTGACCGATGAATTGTTGGATCAGCTTGGTGATTCTTATCAGGAATTCAAGAAGCTGACTCCAGATGTTTCATTTGACCAGTTTGTTGTTGGCGTTTTGGAAGGAATCGAATATGAGATCAACTATTGTCCTCCTGTTCGACTCTCTTCCTAACGCCTTTCGGCTCCATTCATCATGCAAACAATAAGGGTGTCATCCAACATGGATGACACCATTATTGTTTTTGTGTAATGCCTTGCATAACATAGGGTAAAGTGCTATGATGAATAGGACAACTGAAAAAGTGAGGTGATAGCATGAGAAAACGCAAAAAAATTGCGGTAATCTGCAGCATTTCACTCTTCGTTGCCGTTCTAGTTGTTTTGGTTTGCCTGTCGCTTTGTCAAATTGAACAACAAAATCAAATCTTGCAAAGAAAGCTTGATGAGATTGACCTTCTGAAGCTTCAGCTCATGAAAGCCGATCAGAAGTATACAAAGCTGATGGAGGATTATGGCCGGCTTCAGAAGATCAATAAAGAGATGCAGGCAAAGATTGATGAGCTCGAAAAGCAAGTGGAACAAGAACGAGCCAACCAGTGGCAAAGCTTCGTGGCCACGTATTACGATGCGGGGTATCAGTCTACCGGGAAGAGGCCTGGAGATGCCGGCTACGGCATTACAAAGTCCGGTAGATATGTGACAGAGGGTGTGACGGTTGCCGTTGACCCTGAAGTGATCCCACTTGGATCATGGATCGAAATCCTGTATCCGAACGGCAAAGTAGAGCAAAGAAGGGCGGATGATACTGGTCGCCTGATTAAAGGTAACAAGATCGATATCTATTTGCCTAAAGTTACTGAAGAGTATGGTGTGGACCAGGTAATGGTTCGCCTCATCCAAGAGCCAACAGCAGCTGTATAACGGCTGCTGGGGGCAATATTACATAAGGAGGAGCATGACATGTCTAACGAGGAGTATGAAACCTTATTTGACTTTATGATTCCGAAACAACGACAACAACAGTCCGAGTCTGCTGCTTCTAAGGATATGGAGTCTGAAGAGGTGAAAGAATTCACCGAGAAACTCAATGCCGGCGACATGACGACAACCGCATATTTCATCTCGAATGCGATCTTGAACCTCCTGATTGAGAAGGGGATTGTCACGGATCGTGAAGTCGATAAGATGATTAACGATCTTTATCAGGAGTTTAAGAGAAAGCGAGGAGGGAGAAAGGAGTGACTGTAGCTACGCTTGTCAGTCGATTGCGTCCTCATGTTACTCACTTTTCTGCAGAGATTCCGATTCGCACCAAGATTAAGGATGAGGTGACTATTGGCGGTAAACTCATTGATTATTCATCGATCAGCGATGAATTTTTCGATGAGCAATACTATCGATTGGCCATTGAAGATCCGATTGGGACCGTTAATGTGGTGGTCTCGGAGACCCTTTGGGATCACGTAAAGGGCTGGTTGCTTTCTGAAGATCCCCCTTTAGTGCTCATCAAAGGGTTCGTGAATGTTGTATCACGTGACATCCATGGTGCGACGGAGCGGCAGTATTCGATTGTTGGATATGAAATACAGCCCATCCCGGAGTGATCTTATGCGCAACATATTGGTTTTTCCAGACGGTACTGAGCAGGATTTCATGTATCCGCCCAACCGTGATGTCGTTGTTGGTACAGAGCTGAATGTTGTGATGATGGACGATTCTGTTCACAAGCTGAAGGTGATTAGGATCGAACCTGGAGAGAAGAAGATTCTCTATTATTTATCCTATTAAGGAGGTGGACTATAAGTTGTGGTCGGTCTGCTACAGCGACATATGCATCAACACTCACTTTCCGCCGGGAACCCAACTTGACCTACGGAGCTATTGAAAGAATAATCGCTATCGCTCTGACTCTTGTAGAGTTTGAAAATAAACGATATGGAGGCTAAACACATGGCAAATGAAAGAAGAAGTGGTTTCAACAATGATGCGTACATCGAACTGATCGGCAACCTGGCAACGGTGAAGGATCCGGAGACAGGCAACCAGGTGCATGCTTATTCCAAGCAGATGCCGAACAGTAACAGCAAGGTGGCGAATGCCATGCTGGCAGTCAATCATCCCAATGAAGATGAGGCGGATTTCTGGAAACTGGAAGTGTGGTCGCATGATCCGAATCGTTCTGGATACCACAACTTCCTGATGGATCACTGCGAGAAAGGGCGCCTGGTGATGGTGCGCGGCGTGCCGGTTCTGAAGAAAGACAAGAACGACAAGAGCCGGATCTATCCGACGATTATCGTGGACAAGATTGTCGGGCTGTCTTCGCCAAACAGTGGCAATAACAATAACAATCAGCAATCGCAAAGCCAACAGGCGCAGCTGCAGAACAATCCTCAAACATCGTACTATATCCCGCAGCAACCAAACGGATTCCAACCTGCTCCTCAGCAACAAGCCGGCTTCCCGCAGCAACAGCCTTTTGCCGGCCAACAACCTGGCGCATTCCCGCAACCACCTCAAGGCGGCTTTGCTCCTCAGCCAAATCAGGCTCAATCGTTCGGAGCGCCGCAAGGCTTCGGCTATGGTGCACCGCAAGGCCAGTTTCCTCCGAATGGAGCACCGAACAGCGCACCGTTTGGCGCTCGTTAATCCAGGTCATGGGGGAGGGGATTCCCTCCCCGTTTCGACTTGCAAGGAGGATTAATCGATGAAGAATCCATCTGATTCACTTGCTCGCTTTCTGCATGGCATTTTTTATTATCATCGAGACAAAGGCATGCCCGTGATTGCCGCCAAAGCAAAAATGTACGATGAAGCCATGAATGTCTTCATCGGTCTATTTAAGCAGGAAAGGAATGTTCCGGATCATGCCTTAGTGATCTTCTCTCAGGCATTTTCAAGAATGCTGAACATTCGTGGAGCACAGCTCAAGAAAGAAGTGGAGGTTGCTTTGAAAAATGGAGAAGACCCTTCACAGGTTCATATTACGGCCATGCATGATTTGAAAGCGGCAAAAGATGCAATCGATGAATTCATATCCAAATATGTTGGAACATCAAAGAAGGAGGATACCAATGGCGCCTAAAAGCAAGAAGAAAGCAGAAGCCGAATCAACAAGCAAGGCTGTAGCTGGTTATGATGTGAAGGCTGATTTTAACCGGAGGTTTGGGGCCGGTACATTCTTCACATTTGAAGATGCCGGCATTGCGACCGAAATCTTTCCCGTACCGACTGGTATTCCGACCGTAGATTACGCAACGGGTATTGGTGGTTTTCCACTGGGTCGAATCGTTGAAGTATACGGCCCGGAATCTTCCGGAAAGACAACAATATGTTTGTATGTGGCAGCTGCCTTTCAACGACTGGCTAAAATCCCGACTCATCGTTTCTATGGGAAGAGGGTGGGCTTTATTGATGCTGAGCATGCTCTGGATCCTGTTCATGTTCGTGCGATCGGTGTAGACACATCTTCTGCGACAGGAATGTTGATCAATCAGCCTGACAACGGAGAGCAAGCCTTCAATCTGATTGAGGCCATGATTCTTTCAGATGCCTTCGGCGTTATTATTGTGGACAGTGTTCCGTCTTTGGTCCCGCAAGCAGAAATTGAAGGCCAGGTGGGTGACCAGTTCGTTGGTCTTCAGGCACGTTTGATCAGCCAAGGACTTCGAAAGATCCACGGCATTGCCCAAAAACACAATGTTTTGGTTATTTTCATCAATCAGCTACGTGAGAAAATTGGCGTTATGTATGGCAACCCTGAAACAACGCCTGGCGGCCGTGCATTGAAATTTTACGCATCGATGAGGCTGGATATCCGTCGAAAGCCGATTGAAAAATCAAGTGTCTTTATCGGCCAATCGACCACCGTGAAAATCGTCAAGAACAAGTGCGCTAGTCCGTTTACTGTAGCTGAATATGATTATTTCTGGCAGGGCGGCGTCGATATGGTCAAGAACATTACGGAACTCGCCATCGACATCGGGATTATTGGGCGAGCAGGAGCATATTACTATATCGGTCCATCACTGGACGAGCCCTACACGGATGGTGTTAATCCGTTGAAGTGGCAGGGCAAAGAAGCTGTGATCGAGTCGCTGCGAATCAGCCCGCAGTTATATAAGTATGTGTACGATATGACGATGGGCACAATCCCGCGTGATGCGCAACTGATCATCGAAGGCGAAGACGATCCGTCTGAAGAAGCAGAAGTCCTCCTGGAGTCCCAAGGCGAGGCATCAGATGATCCTGATCTTTTCACTCAAGCAGGATCAATTGAGTAATTTCATGGGGGATAGAACATGACCGCCGAAAAATTTGCCTACACTCCGTTTGATACAGACACATCACCGTTCTGGAATCAAGCTAATGTACCAACTGAATGCATCTTGGAGTTGTCCCATGATGAGATAAAAAAGGGCATTCATAATTGCCAATTATGCGCCTATGGTAAATTATCCAAGCCACTTCCTTTGTCTAACTCCAATGCAAGGGTTATGATTGTAGGTATGCGTCCGGATGATGTTCTTTTCGAATGTCAATCGGGCAAAAAACTTGGTGAGCTGTTGGAAGCATGTAATATGCCATTACATGATGTCTATTTGACATCTGTGATCAAATGCCAAGAAGTTGCTGATCCGCTTCAATGTCATCACCATTTGATTGGTGAAATTCTGACAGTGCGGCCAATCCTGGTGATTACACTTGGATATGAGGTCGCACGCATATTCTCAGAACAGCCAGCGTTGAATGCCTATGTTCCGATAGGCTTTGCCAATTCAACGATGTTTATGACGTATTCCATGCATGACGTGTTGCAAGACACATCCGGTCAGGCACAGACTATTTTGATACAGCACTTCACTTATATATCTGGTCAAATTCGGGGGATGAAGACAGCATGACAGGTAGTCCAAAAGAACTAAACATCAAAATGGCGGCTAAAATCCTTGGGGTTCATCAAGATACAATTAAGTATTGGGAGGAAAAGAATCTGATACCTCCTGCGCGTCGGAACCCGAAAAATAAGTATCGGGTTTACAATTTGGACGAAATCAAGGAAATAGCCAGAATCAGAGGGATTTATGAAGTAGAAGTAGATGCTGCAATTAACAAGCTCCTGCGACAATAACAATGTTGTCTGTGACTTTTTTCATGTTTTACCCCAGGTTTGTTGACATCCTATAATGGAATTATTATAATGGGGAGGAACAGTCAACCAACTAGGAATTTAAGCCTAGTAGGGGATTGTGGACAGCAGGAGGAGAAATCACGGTGCAGGCCGCTTTGTTCGAAAGGGAATTCTGCAGACATCTTTCACGAGTTGCTAAGGCTGTCGCAGGAAGAGGCCCCGTCCATGTTACGGCTCATCTTTCTGGCCATACGATATATGCCAAATACAAGTTTGAATACACAAAGCTTGAACGGCAGATTTTCAAGCAGCATCAAATAAAAGGAAAAATTACGGAAAGCAAATTACTGTATGCGGAATTGCAATCTTTGATTAATTCCTTTCTGGAGAAATTTGCCGAAGGTATTCATTTGGAGGATATGGTGGCTTATCCAGATCCGGATCGTGATTTTGCTTACGTAATTTTCATCCTGAACGACAACCTAGAAAAAATGCTTCGTGAAAGCAATTCGAGGATTAAGTGGGTCCGTTTAGAAGCGGAATAGCCACAAGCGCAACCCTTTATGAACAATGAGCAATTGATTGGAAGCAGATCGTGCGTCTGATCAAGGCTGGTTCTCATGTTAACGGATCGCCATTAACTTTGAGCCAGCCTTTTTTGCACTCATTTTTGACTAATCGCAGCATCTGCTAATGCCTCAAACCCTCATAAGTTAGATAAAATTGTAATACATTAATCAAACTTATGGAATACTATTTATCAGTATGTTATAATGTATTACAATTGTACATAATCACTCTTCGATAATTGTGCCGATATTCGAAGAAGAAAAGTGAGGGAATGATTCGCATGAGCAGCAGCAACAAGGAAGAACTGGTGATTAGCCAACTCCTGAGCCAGGGAGAACAGCTGGTGTATCGTTATCTGAAGGAGGAGTCGAAGAAGGGAACGATCAGGGAATCCATGAAGGATATGGCCCAAAATATCCTGCATCGATACTATGATGAGATCCCATCCAGAAACAAAGGCATCGAAGAAGAAAAAACGTTCAGTGAAGCCACCGTGCATCGTGCTATTCGCAAAATGTACGCTGAGGGTATTCTTGTGATCGTGCCCAGCAAGGAGAAATCGGAAAGCAACGAGATTATTTTCTATGGGATTCCTGATGAAGACACCCAAGTGAATGAAATCATTAATCTTGGTGAGAAGCTTGCACAATCATTGAGCCGGATGCAACGTATTTTGCTTCGAAAGGATCAGGAGATTGAACAAGTCAAGCGGGAGCGGGAGCAACTTTACATGCAGCTTGACGAACTGAGGCGGGAAAAGGAAAACCTGCTGAAGAAAAATCAAATGCTCAATAAGCTGCTGCAAGAACATCTTTCCGGTGCCGACATTTCAGGAAAAATTATTGAGACTGAAACTCTTCCTGATGGAACGATCGCAATTATCCTCCAGCATTAATGAGGAGGAAATTCCATGGATCTCAATTTTCACGGGTTTCATGCGTGCCGGATTTCAAGGCTGAAAGAGTCCGGCACCGCACATTTTTCAAAAGCCATAGCACATGAAATTTTTTCGGCTTTTGAAAATGATCGGATTGGATTGCAGGAAGCTGAGCGCCTGAAAACTTGTCTCAAATGTTTGAGCTGTCAACACGAAGGGATTTTACAAAGCCTAACGTCCAATTTGATCATGCTTTACCTGGGTAAGTTGGATCATTTAATGGATTTAGATGAGGAAAAACAAAATTACCTGAAGAAGTATTTAATCCTGACTTCTGAAGCGGCAGGTGTTGTAAATGAGTCTTGTTTTGACTCGTCTCTTGCAAGAAGATTTCACTGATTGGGAGCGGCTGGTTAGTGCATATGAAGAGGAAAACAAGCGCCTTCCAGTTCCCGCAGAGAATAACCCCAGCACCCTTCATCGCTTTAATGTAGCAATTAGTGATCTTTATCAGCGTGCTCAATACGATTTCGCACGAGCTCGTCGCAACAAAGATGCAATTGAACGGCTTATCGAGAATGTGCTGAAGGACTATTACAGAGGTCCTAATGAAGATGCCAGACGAGGTGCCGGCATTCAATTCGCCCGGCAATATCCAGCCCCTGACTGCTGGCCAACTGATACGGTCGATTTGTTTGATCTTGAAGACCGGTTTCGGTATTATTATTACTCGTTGCAATCAACCATCCGGATCCTGGAATTCAAAGCAGAAGGTAAAATTACCAACAATTCCTTGCTGAAGCTGGAACGGGATTTGGTGTCATGAATACATGTGTTTATGCAGCTGAATGTGCTAATGCTAATAAGAGCTGTCATAAATGTTTTGGATACAGCATGCTCAAGGGGATCAAAGAACGTAAGGGTTTACAAGCACGTTCTACCAAGCGCAAAGAGAAAAAGAAGGGCATGGACTTTGAAAATCGAGGAACGAGGCAGTATAACCAAGCTGTCTCGATTTCCAAGCAAGTGGCTAAGCGTCAGTTGGCTTCTGGTGCTCTTCATTTTGCGCTGGGCGATATGATCACCGAAGAGCAGCTGACGGCAGCATTGGCGGAGTTCAAAGAACGTTCGAGTGTTGGATCGAGAGGCGAAAAGCAAATCACCATTAAGAAAGAATGGCTCGATAAGCTGAAGGATGAATCCAGGCAGATGAATCGAGACTTTTATTTTCTTCCATTCTCTTTTGGTGACGCCAGTACAGACTACGTGGCGATGGAGTACGATATGCTTCTGCGCTATATTCAGACTATTCAGATCCTATTGGAGCAAAACCGATTATTGCAAATGCAATTGGATGGAGGAAATTCGTGACATGCTTCGTGGTCCCAAGCGGCAAGCAAAGGAGGAATTGCATTGCAATATCATATTCAATTGAATCATTATCTTCAGGAGCCTGATGAGACTCTGGTTGAATTTTGCAAGCAACATGCCTCAAGCCGAACGGACTATGAAGCGCAGCCGCTTGTTTGTAGCATTATCAGTTTTTATGAACGAACTGGCTATATATCCAATCGGCAAAAGATGTGTCTTGCACGATTCAAATATTGGTTGGAGTTTATATCTCCAATCCTGCCAATATCCATGTCTTTCGATATTACAGAGCCAACTCTTTCATCCTGGTTAGCTCCATATGCTCGAAGAGGAAAAGAGATGGTTTCCATGTATTTGGAGATGATACGAAAGATGGATTACAACATCCGTGTGAAACAGCTTGAAAGCCATCTGTATCGTCCAAATAAAAAACGGTCATTAATGCTCTATGTCGATAAGGAGGATTGATAGCTTTTTCGTTCTTTTGTAAGGCATTACATTAGCACAAAACATTATTCAAGTAAGGGAAGATGGGTATGACATCGAATGGGTACGCGATTTATGGATGTATTTCAACTGGCATCAGAAAATACTTTCATGCGGAAGACCTGACCATGGACTTGAATGATATTATGCATAAGATTCCGGAGTCTGCTGGTCGTCCGTATTTTAATCACTGCTATTCCGAACGCTGGGGCGAGGAAGCGATTGTCGTGGCTGATCGGTACATAGACGAAGATACAGCCCTTCGGGAGTTTGAGAAATGGGCAGATCAAATGCTTAAACAGCATCCTGCTGTCGCTCTCACGCTCGGCGAAGCAGTATGAAAAAGGAGGTTTATGTCTTGGGCGATTATTACAGTGCTGGACTTAATTTACCTCGTCATTACTTTAATGACGAGGTAAAATCTGTTGTGGCGCAATATTATGGGAAAGAATCGATCTCTGATATCGATGATTGGAGCATCAGCATTACGGGTGATTCCCATGTCGTCAGCATCAATGATGATCAGGCGCCAAATGGCCAATTTCCGGATATTGAGCGCTACCTGGTGGAGAAACAAATCCCATTTGATCGTTGGGAAGAATGCACAGGTGCCTGCAATCCGGCATATCGCCGTATTTTCAGACCCGGATTGGTGGATCAGATGGTGCCAGAAACCGATCTTGGCGCCGTCATTGAAACTGAAGTCCTCTGGAAGCTGACCGAACTGGATGATCCAGCGGAACTCGCTAAGCGACTGCGTGAATTGCTGCATGAGCGAGATCCTGCTCATTGGGTTCCATCATTAGAATCATACAACGAAGGAGGTGATAAAGCATGAGTCTGGAATTGCTTGAACAAGCATTGCTCATGGAGGATACGTCTGGTATAGACGAGATTCTAAATGTGGCCGCAGAGAATGGGGATGTCGTTCCTCGGGAGATCGACTTGTTGACGATTCGAAAGATGATGATCCGGATCAAAATGAATGATCTGGAGATCAGGAAGATGAAGGATCTTAAATCGGCGATCGTCGAGTCCTGGGATCGAAAGATCAAAGCGATTGAAGAGGAGAGCGAGAATCTCAAATCCGTCATCGATCATTGGATCCGGGAATCAAACGGCGGCAAGGCAGCATCCTTCCCGGATGTAGGTACAGCCACTACACGGAAAGTTCCGCATCAGGTGGTGGTCAAGGATCCAATTCAATTCCGCAATTGGCTGGAACAGCGCGGAAAGCTGCACAGCTTCCTCAAACCTCCAGAGCTGGATGTCGCAGCGGCGAAAAGCAATATCATTTCCGAGATCGAAGCACAAGCCGATGCGCTTGCAGAAGAAGCGCTGAAGCGAATTATGGAGGATGAGCCGGATCGGAAATGGACGAAGAAGGAGTTGGCAGCCAAAAAGGAAGAAATGCTGGCAGAAATTCTTCCTCGTGTGGTTGCCTCCTATGGTCTGAGTGAAGGTGTCGTGGAATACCAGCCAGAAGGAAAAACACTCACGATTCGTTTCAATAAGTAATTCCTGACCAACCCCCTGATCTGATATAATTGTGTGTAACGCATTACACCAGATTAGGGGGAATTGTTTTGTCTCGTTTACCTTGGAAACAGCATTGGATTAAGGAAGCGTTCGATGCTTCTGAGCGTTCAACTTGTGAACGGCTGAAGGTCGGAGCTGTCATTGTGCGAAACGGCAAGCATCAAGTTTCAACTGGCTACAATGGATCTATTCCTGGTGATGAGCATTGTATCGATGTTGGCTGCAGGGTTGTTAATAACCACTGCACAAGGACGATTCACGCAGAAGCCAATGCCATCTTGCAGGCGGCCAGATATGGTTCATCTCTTGAGGGAACTGCGATTTATGTGACCCACTATCCGTGTCTCAAATGCACGCAGATGATTATCTCCGCCGGAATAAATGAAGTATACTATGCGCTTGATTATCACAATGATCCTTATTGTCGTGAGCTTTTCAATAAAGCCGGAATTCCTGTGCAACAGGTAAAAATAAATGAATGAATTCTGGTTTGATCAGAGATGATCTGAGCCAAATTGTCATGAGCAAGCTTCTGAAATAATCGGAGTTTGCTCTTTTTTATGGTTTTTCTGTTGTATTTCCATAGCTTTTATATTATACTTTGTGTAGTGCATTACGCACAGGAGGTAAAGCGTCATGGCTCTTGATCAAGTTGTTGCGGAGCGTAGCAGGATGCGATTCATCGGAGTCACGAAAGATGCCACTACAGCAGGGCCTGGGAAGCGACTTGAATTGTTTCTGAAGGGCTGCATTAGAGGCATCGTAAATCCATGTCCCGGTTGTTTCAATCCGACGACCTGGGAGTTCGGTGGATTGACCAAGAAAATGACTGTTGATGAAGTCGTAGATATGATTGTGCGGGACGCCTGGAACTGGCAAGTAACGTTTTGTGGTGGTGAGCCATTGCTGCAAACTCGCAATCTGATTCAGGTTTGCAAAAGACTGAAAGAGATCAGTCCCCGATATCATATCGTGGTTTACACGGCATATACGCTGGAGAATCTTCTGAAACATGGAATCTTCTATTCGTATCGTTCCAATGACGGGGATGATATCCGAGAAGCGCTTGAAGCTTATTCGGTCTGGGAAAGTGATGACAGTAAGATCAAATTCATCGCAAAGCCAGATGAGATACGTGAATTGATGAAGCATATTGATCTGCTTGTTGATGGCGATTACCAGGCAGACAAACGCCTTCCTACGGAAGAGTATATGAACGAAGGCATGTTTATTGGATCCAGCAATCAACGTGTCATTGATACAAAAGAGACGTTGAAACAGGAGCCGAACTTTGTTTTTGAATATGCTGACGCCTGGATGAAGAATCATCAGAACAAGAAACTTTGCAGGTGCTGCGGCCATGCGCTTCCAAGCAAAAGGCTGATCTATTGTGATTCGGAGTGCCGCAAGGCATTTCATAAACGCAATAAGGAAATGGCCATTTTTGGTGGTGCATAAAAGGTGGATCTCAATGTCTGTTGATAAACCATCACTTGTAAATTCTTTATCAGCCAAAAAGCCAACCGATTTGATTATTCATAGGCTTATTCAAAATACATATGGAGGTGCGAAATCCATGCCTGTATTGAATCCAAAAACAGGTGAACAAGATTATGTTGATCTGGAACTTGTCAGCAAGATTAATATCGAACCTCAATTTCTGCACAACTTCTCGTCTCGTGAGAGGGAGAAGGTGAGGTTCGGTCTTGAAGGCATAAAGGAAGAGGAGAAAGTTTTATTCCAGGCTTTCTTCGAGGATGACACTACATTCTCACACGAGTTCGGTCTTTTGGAATTCAAGAAGGCGATGGCGGATTGCATATACGATGCGATGAAAAAACGCCTGGAGCATACAGATATGTTCATCGCAGCTGCTGATCAGATGATTGATCAGTATATCGAGAAAATGAAGCAGGCTAACATTCTTTGCTGTCGGCTTGATAAGAACCATCTGCTCGATGGTGGCATAGGCGTGATTACGGATCTGAAGACCAATCAGGATGTTGGAACGTTTGAGTCGTTGAAGTTCAACATGGCGAAGAACAATGATGAAGTATTCTTTGACGTGTTGGATATTTTGTCTTCGGTTCGTCAGATCCGTGATTATTTGCCTGAGCCGGAGCGATTCAAATATACTTACTATTCTCTGCGAGATCATTTAATCTATACAATGATTCCGGACGAAGGAACTCGCACTCAAAGAATGGAGCATGCCTCTGATGCGCATAGCGATCAGAATGTTCGCTTCCATCAAGTTTCTCTGAGCATTAAGCCATTGGAAGAGGATGACACGCACATGCAAATGGTGATGGATGCTGTTGAGACAAAAGTTCTGATCAAGGATCTTGCTCCGGATGATTTTCTTTCGTCGCAAGCAGTGGAAGCTTACAAAGCAGCTCGTATCAAGATTTTGATCGACAGCGAAGAACGATCGAAGAAGCAACAAATGCTCAGCAAATATGCAGATATTGAAATCTAATCGATCGCTATCGCTCTCATTCTTTCGCATTATTAAATAACTTTTTTTGTCCAAGACAAAGGAGGATTTACATGACTGTCGCCACTAAAACACACACCAGCATGGATGAGATTCAGATTCTTCTGAACTCCCGCCGTCGGGCCATTCTCGTTTCGACCTATGAGGAAGAACGCTTTGTCGCTGAGATGAAATCCATCATTGAGGCTAAAGCCTACAAAGGGTATACCTGGTCAATTACATCCGGTTTTCATGATGTTATTACCAGGGAGCTGTTTCAGAAAACGCATGACCCGATTCAGATGCTGGAATTCATCCGTACCTGTGAAGAGCAAACAGTCTTCATCCTGAAGGATTTTCATGACATCTGGGACAACAAGCAGGCCAAAAGAAAACTCCGAGATGTCTTGGAGGCACCGGATAACATCTACAAGCCGATCATTTTGGTTTCGCCACAAGCTACGATCCCGGTTGAATTGGAAAAGATCATCACGATGGTGAAGTATGATTTGCCATCTCGCCAGCGGGTGATTGAGCATCTGGATAGCCTCAGCGAATATCTTCGGGCACGAGGCCTTCCGGCTCCGGAAGGACGAGAAAGAGATGCAATCATCAATGCGCTCGTTGGGATGACCGACACCGAAATCGAAAACGTGTTGAAGAAATCGGTAGCTCGTCATCGGAAGATTGATTTGTCTGAGATCGTTTCAGAGAAAGAGCAGGTCATTCGGAAGACCGGCCTGCTGGAGTACATCACCAAACTTGGTGACATGAGCAACGTCGGTGGAATGGATATCTTCAAAGATTGGATCAACGATGCGAAATATGCATTTGACCCGGAAGCGAGAAGCTTCAAGGTCGATCCGGTTCGTGGAGCAGTTCTCGCAGGATGGCCTGGCGCCGGCAAATCGCTTGCGGCAAAAGCGCTGGCTTTCGACTGGAACCTGCCGCTTCTCAAGATGAACATGGGCGACATCATGGACAGTCGTGTCGGTCAATCCGAGAAGAACATTGCCCGTGCGCTCAAACTCGCTGAAGCTGTCAGTCCGTGCGTACTGTGGATCGATGAGCTGGAGAAGGGTCTTGCTGGCATCGCGTCGTCTGATCGATCGGACTCCGGTACACTTTCCCGCGTTGTGCAAGAGTTGTTGACTTGGCTGTCGGAAAAGGAGGCGCCAGTTTTCGTCATTGCAACTGCAAACGACGTAACAAAACTGCCGCCGGAGTTGACTCGTGCTGGCCGTTTTGATGAAGTCTTCTTCGTTTCTCTGCCGCACGCCAAAGAACGTGAGCAGATCTTCACGATTCATCTGGGCAAGAGAGGTTATCAGGTGGGAACTACAGATGCCAAATTCACTGATGAAGATATCATGGAGTTATCAAGGATTACAGAAGGATTTTCTGGCGCAGAAATCGAGCAGGTAGTGGCGGAATCCGGCCGCCGGGCTTATGCTGCCTTCAAGAAGGGCCAAAGGTCGGATCATTTCATCCGAATGGATGATCTGAAAGAGCAAATCAACAAGATGATACCTCTGTCCAAACGAAACCCTGAGCTGCTGCAAGAACTGCGTGCCTGGGCCAAGTCGTCGGCCAAATGCGCTTCTTCGGAAGAACACAATTTCCTGCACAACTTCTCTGAAGTAAGCAAACCGAAACTCCGTGTATTGAACACCACGGATTATGAGGATATTGTGCTCGATTAAAGGAGGAGAGGTGAGCATGGCCTATAACCCAGCAATCGAAAAGATCAAAGCCATGGACTTTGTGAGCCATTCGCTCGCCATGGAGTCGGCTTACAAGCAGTATGAGAAAGTGAAGAGGGCTATAGCAATTGCTCTTGATGAGCTTCGAGAATTCGAAGAAAAATATAATCACTTCATCGAATCGGTTTCGCATCTACAAGTATTTCAAGAGCTTTTGCGCCCGATTCATGTTGAGTATACGAATGATTTGCTTCATAAGTCCAAAGATTTGATGGAGCGAACATATACAGATAAGGAGTTAGAAGGGCTTCCGTTGGATGTTTACAACAATATCGTGGAATTGCAAAAGAAGCGGGTAAATGTACTCAAAAAAATTGCATCTGTATATATGCTGCAATAATGCGATGTAGTGGCGAAAGAGAGACGCAGCCCGTTGGCGAGGTGTTTCCTCGTTCATGGGAGCATGGCCCATGGCTACTTCGCTTATTGATACATTAAACCTCATGAAAGGAAAAGGTGATTTGAGATGTCACACTTCAAGACCTACGAGTGCAAAGTGGATAACGTGGAGTACGTGAAGCGTGCTCTGACCGAGATGGGACTCAGCTACAAAGAGAATTGCGTCATTAAGGACTGGGCGCATCAGAAACGTGAAGTTGTTCTCGGTGTGGTGAAAGACGGCAATCTGCTGCCGCTCGGCTTTGCCCAAGAAGGCAAGGAGCTGAAGCTGTACGCCGATTGGTTCTTGACCGGCTTCACCGAGAAGAAATTCACGGAAACAGTGGCTCAGCTGCATGACAAGTACCGGGTGTTCGATATTTGCGCCCAAAATAATTGGACGATTGATGAAGAAAGTATCACATACAACGAGAACGGCGAGCTGGAGCTTGTCGCAACGCAATGGGCGTAACCAATGAGCACCCAGGCTCTTATCTGGTATTATGTGTTTCTCTCAGTAGTTGTGGCCTTTGTGAATGGCTTTTGGCTTAGCCATGCTAAACCCACAAAGATGAGAAGAGCACGCTTTGGTGCAAACTTGGCCGCAGCTGGAATCATTGCCAATATCGTCTACAGAGGCTTGTATGGGTGGAAACCTCAACCCGAGTCTAAGATTGAGCTGTTACTTGATCTCCTGACAAGCGCATGTGTGCTATTTGGATTTTTGATCATGCAGCGATGTGCAATTGACAATCATAAAGACGGCCAATCACCAAAGTCTTGATCATAATGGAAAGACCCGCAACATGATGGTGTGCGAGCCGCAAAATTCGCAGCATGTGAGCGGTGGACGGCAAGGGAAGCGGGGGCGGGGCTGGTCGTCATGATTCCCCGAACAAAAAACCTGTGCAGAGCTGTGCTCAAGGTTTGCACAGGTGGCAGGATATTGCCTGCCTATATGGGAGTGTACGTCGTGCAAGCCGATAGGCTGAATCGGGTTCATCTGCATCACTGGATCCGCTGAGCAACGCTGTTTTTGCGTAAAGGACCAGGCGGATGAAACAGACGGAACGCATGCCGGCAAGGGCAAACCAAGGCTGGATAATTCAGCACCCTGCGTATAAACGCCGGCCTTATCTTTACATTCGAGGAGAGCACTATGGAGTTGACTGATCGAAGAGGGAACGTCCTCAATGTGGGCGATAAGATCCAGGAGCTGCCTTGGCGAAAACGAGCTGATAGGAAGAAATATATCATCATGGCAATAGCAGACTCCTATGTGTATTTTGTCCACGAAAGCAGTCCGCATTTAAGTTTTACCAGATCCCTTGAAGACATACGCAAGAACTATATCAAAGTAAAGGAGAATTCGCATGGAAAAACATATGGTTAAGTTCACCATTCCGAAGGGTGGCGGCATCAAGTTTGAAGTGATAGGCGGCCATGGCGAAACTTGTACGAAGGTGACCAAGGATATCGAATTGCACCTTTCGTCTGTGGGCCGTGTGGTCGATGAAGGCAAGAAGCCGGAGTATTACGACAACGGCCCGAACCTGGAAGTGTTCAACAGTCTGAACGACTAATCTGAATCATCTTTCGAAGGAGATGTCTACGATGAATATTGTGATCTTTATGGAAGGCGGCGTCATTCAAGATATAATCGCCGACGCTGAAGCCAGAGTCATTGTCGTTGATCGTGATGTGGAGGGTCTTGACGAGAAGGACATCAAAACAGTCCTTGGCAATGAAGCATATGTCTACAGTGGGCTGAGAAAGGTAAACATTGACCCAAAGACAGTCCAGATGGTGCTCATTGATCTGGAAGAACAACAAGAACAGGAAGAATAGCCCGAAAAACAAGGAGTGATTGTGTTGTCTCAGCAACGCAATAAAAGCAGAAGTAGCAGTAAGGCAAAGCAGCAAGACACAAGCAAAGAATCATATGAGGCGGCTCAAGTCGAAAAAGAGATACTGGCTCCATTTATCACGAATCTGGAAGACAACGTATACGCCATCACCAATCTTCCGGAGGAGTTTGTGGCTGTTCTCTTTGCCTGGGTGTCTCGTTCGCCAAAGAGCTTCAAGGAAAATCTTCTGTCGTCCCTCAAGGATAAAGACGGCGTGATTGATCTGGATCAGATGCCAAGAACTTCGTTTGAACAATTAAGCGAGAAGGCAAGGGCGTTTCATGAGAAGTGGGTGGTTGGTTATGGCCACAGTTCGGTGGCAGAACATGCTGTGGCTCATGTCGGCATCGAGAAGGTATCCCGCCTGGCGTCTGCGGAACTGGAGCTCAGCAATGAGTTCTATTCAATAACAGAGTATTCGCAGCGATATCAGAAGCCGAAGCGGGGCGATTGGTACAATCCTTTCCCGAGATTTGTCTCTCATAATGGTCCAACTCGGGACATGAAGGAAAATCCGGCATGGCATGAGTACGAAGCGTTCATGAATGAATGCTTCGATGTCTTTGAAAAGTTGATTGAGGGTGTTTATACCCATCTTCAGAACGAATTCCTTGTCAAGCATGGTCGTTTGCCTGAGAAACATGAGGATGCCGCTTTGGAGAAACTCGCTTTCGAAGATGCACGTTATGCATTGCCACTTTCCATGTATACGCAACTTGGCATGACAGCCAATGGCCGGGCCTGGAGAGATGGCATTTCGAAACTGCTTTCTACTTCTGATTATCCGGAAGTGATTGAGTTGGCGGAGAAAATTAAACGTGAAGTTTCAAAAGTGCTTCCAACTTTGCTCAAGCATGCTGAACCTTCACAATACCAGGCCGCCAGCAAGAAGCGCATCAGTGCTCGTTTCCCGAGGACCTTTAAGAAAGGTATCACCGAAACGGTCACGCTTCTTTCATATCCGGATGAGACCAATGCTTTACGGCAAATTGCGGCACAAGAAATTGTTCGCACCAAAGGGGTTTCCATACAGGAAGCCGACTACCGAGCAAAATTGCTGAGTACCAAGCAGCTCTCAGAAATGATCAGAGAGCTTGTCTGGGAAATGGGTCAGCACGATGTGCCGCCAGATAGTTTTAAACAAATCCACTATACATTTGCCATGCATATCTCGGAGGCCAATTGGCATCAGCTCTTGCGTCACAATCGCAAGACGGCTTTCACATATGGTCCGCCATCACCTTTTGGCCCAATCACTATTCCACCAAGAATAGCGGTAGCTGGGTTATCGTCTCTGCTTTTTGAGTTGGCCGATCGTGCAGCCCAATTCTACGAGAAGCTTCCAGAACACATTCGGGACTATGTTGTTCTGAATGCACACACTCGTCAGATAGTGGCTTCCTGCTCGCTTTGGGAGCTGTATCATCTGATCAATCTCCGAACGAGCAATGAAGCTCAATGGGACATCCGGGAATGCTTTACAGAACTGTATGAGAGAATTGAAGCGGTCAATCCGGAGCTGATACAGGCAGCTAAGAGAAGATAACCAAAGCTGGGGAAGCATACCGCAGGTTGTTGGGAGCGGCTGTGGCAGGCACATGACGCGGGGTTAGGGTGCCACTACTCTATTCGAGGAGGTGCATCAATATGAATCAATCGAAAGTCCAAGCAATTTTCGATGAAGCCGTCGAAAAATACGTCAACGCGGAGAAGAACTACATCCGGATGCAAGGTGGCATTGACTACCAACAAGAACTGAAGAATACGGATGAAACGGCAGCGGCGCTGCGATCCCGATTTGCTGAGGCTCTGGCTGAAGAGTAAACATATCAAAATGGGGTGAATCTTTATGCATAAAACACAAGAGGTCAAATATTCACACAGGAAAGCTGCAATGGTGATCATCAACAGCTGGCTGTTAACAAGCGGACCGAATCCGTATAAAGCAACAAACGAAGAGCTGCAGCAAGTTGTTTCCTCCTATGGCTGGAAAATCACCAACAAGCGCCGTGAGGGTATCTTGGGTCAAATCGATAAGATCCTGCAACCGCTCAAGAACCGGGTGACCAACTTCATCGAGAAGCTGAAGTAGTCGCTATTGAAGGAACAGTTTTGTTCCTTCCATTCTGCATGTCAGCAGTAAGTTGGCATGCAGAATGGAGGTGAATAAATTTATGCCTCAATTCCATTCCGAAAGGTGGAGACAGCATGAATCTTGATACATTCAAGCTAATGATGAGGATCGTGAACTACTACGTACATAAAGCTTATTCGGTTCAGCAAATCGCAGATATTCTGGATATGGAGAAGAGAGAGGTCATCCGCCACCTGAAAAAGGCTCAAAAAATGAGTCCGACTGTGAGGGGTTTGGTCGCTGATCGAAAAGCGAAGAAGAATTCGATTATCAAAGAAGAGGGTGAACATGGTCAATTTCAATTCAATATTCTGTAAAGGTGGTGCAAATGATGCCTGAAAAGTACGAGCCAGAAGAGTTTCGATATTCAAAGTCGATTTCGGAAACGTATCATCTTTCGGTTCCTGGATCTTTGGTGTGGGCGAACATTACGATCAATTCCTCCGGTGATCTGAATATCCAATCCAATTATGGCAATTATCAATATGCCTGGCGTTCATTCGGTGAAGATTTCAAGAAGTTCTTGATTCACATTTGCACCAATGATCCAAGTTTCCTCTATAATAAACTTCACAATCGAAGCGAAGCCAATCGAATTGACGTGATGAAAACCGTGAATCTTTGGAAACGAGAGGTTATTCGTTGGTTCAGAGAGACCCTTCGTTTCCGTCGTTTGAGAATTGACCGTGATGAAGCCAGAAGTATGGCTAAAGATGCGATGAAAGCTTTGGATGCCATTGTTCAAACGCTTGGCCCCGAGTGCCAAGCAGAAACGTTTTATGTTTGTGCAAGGGTTCCGGAGATCAATCAAGTGATTGACTTTGAATGGTCAATTTATGAAGGATCCCCAGTTACAATGGGAGACCATAGGTGCCAAGCTCTGATCGATGAAATTATGCCAGCTTTCGCCTCCATTCTTCAGAGGGAATTGGAAGAAAAGGAGAGAACACACGATGAAGTGTGATGAGTGTAGAGCGGTTTTGTCATGTATCCGGGAGGATGGGTTGTGCGCCGAATGTGATGGGCAGCTGTCAACATGCAAGAATGAATGCAAATATTCCTGTTGATCACATAGAGCGCATTCATGCCAAAATTGAACGGGTATAAACTATGGAAGGAGTTTGCATTATGAAGGATTCCTGGCCCAAGTTCAAAGAGAAGTTTTTCACGATTTATGATGACCACAAGAGTCGTAATGGTCAACGATTTGAGGTTCTTGGCAAAAAGCCGGCTCATGAATATGACATTGAATATGTGGGAGTCATGTGGAAAATTCGCTTCGAAGATGGAACGGTTCTGGATGCATTTCCAGAAGAAGTTGAAGAGGAAATCAACTTTGAAGTTATGATGGAAGGAGTTTGACCCATGGCCTTACCTGCAGACAAACTCGAAACCAGCAGCGTCGAGGAGTTGCTTGCTGAACTCAATCCGCAGCAGCGAAAAGGAGCTGAAACCATTTATGGTCCGGTTCTCATCATCGCTGGCGCGGGAAGTGGAAAAACGAAGACACTGACGGTTCGCATTGCGAACATGATTGGTCGCCATAATATTGAAGCGAAGAACATGTTCGTTGCTACATTCACAAACAAGGCTGCCCGAGAAATGAAGGAACGGATTATGAAAGCCTGCGGCGAAGATGCCGTTAAGGATATCTGGGCCGGTACTTTCCATAGTCTTTGTGTTCGTATTCTACGCCGATATGCGCACTTGCTTGGCTATGACAGCAAGTTCTCCATATACGACCAGGATGATTCGGCCAGCCTAATTTATAGGGTCTATCAGCTGCACCAGATTGAGGATAAGTACCATCCGAGGGTAGCTCAATCCTGGATCAGCAATGCCAAGAATCATCTCATGGATCCTGATTGTGCCGCTCTGTATATGGTCAAAACCATGCAGGATGAAGTGATGGCCGGTGTGTACCGAGATTATCAAATGCTGCTGAAAGAAGCCAATGCCATGGATTTTGATGATCTCATCAATAATACCGTGAAGCTGCTTGAGGAATATGATGATCCTCGTGAGTGGGCGCAGAAGAAGTTCCAGTTCGTGATGGCTGACGAATATCAGGATGTGAATGATGCACAGTTTCGTTTGCTTCAGCTGCTTGCTTGGCCTCAGAACAACATCATGGTCGTTGGCGATGACAAGCAGGCGATCTATGGTTTTAGAGGCAGCGATATCAAGCACATTCTATCTTTTGAAGCGGCATACTGGCCATGCACAACGATATATTTGGAGACGAATTATCGCTCCAATGAGGTGATTGTGTCGGCCGGCAATGGCATTATTAAACACAACACAAAGCAGAAAGAAATGACGCTTCAGGCTCACAAGAAAGGTGGACAACCAATTGCCATTATTGAACTGGAGAATGAGCATAAAGAAGCAGCATTTGTCGCCTGGATGATTCAACAGAAGGTTAAAGCCGGCCAGGCCAAGTGGGGAGATTTTGCGATCCTGTATCGCACGAACGCCCAATCAGCTCCGTTCGAACAGATCTTTGTTCCCAATATGATCCCACACAAAGTGATAGGCGGCTTGTCGTTCTATCAAAGAGAGGAAATCAAAGACATAGTGGCTTATCTCCGGGTGATCAGCAATCCGAAGGATGATGCTGCACTTTCTCGGATAATGAACAAGCCTTCTCGGGGCATCGGAAAGACCACACAGGATCATCTGGAGCAGTATGCGATGGAACATAAGGTCAGCCTTTACCGTGCCATGAAGAGCGCAGCAGATATTGACAAAATCAAGAAGTCTTCCATTACGAAAATTCAAGATTTTCTGGATCTTTTAAATCACTTCCAGAAGTATATGAATCTTGATATTCTTCGATTTGTGCAATATGTGTTGGATCAAACCGGATACATGCGCATGTGGCAAGAAAAGGCGACGCCAGAGGCTCAAGATAAAGTGGACAACATCAACGAGTTCTTGCGGCTAACAGAACGCTATAAGCAAGAAAATCCAGACAAGTCCTTGAGTGATTTTCTTCAAGAAACATCACTTCTCATGGACTTTGAAAATGATTCTGACGACAACTCTGTCAAACTGATGACGCTGCATGCCAGCAAAGGTCTGGAGTTTCCTGTGGTGTTCATGATTGGTATGAATGAGAAGGTATTTCCTTCTTGGCGAAGCAAGGATTTGGATGATATCGAAGAAGAACGAAGGCTAGGATATGTCGGGATTACCAGGGCGGAGAATGAGCTGTATTTGACGTATACTACTCAGCGCACGAACTTCCGTGGCGGAATGGAGATCTGTGAGCCATCAAGATTCTTAGATGAACTTCCAGATGAAATCATCAAGAAATTGGAGTTTCCTCCGAAAAAATAAAGAAAAAAATAGCTTTTTGAGGCTCTTTAGTATATAATGTATTACAAAAGATCATAATATACTTAGAGAGCTCCATAAGGAGGATTACAATGACCGCCACTTTGAGAATGAAAAAGGTAGATCGTCAGGATCTATATAAAAAGATTGCCGAGAAAATCAAGCAATCTCCGCTTAAACAAGCTGAAATCTCTGCATCAGACTTGGCTGACGAATTCGGTGTAGAACCACCTACCATGGATCATCATCTTAAAAAATTAGTCAGCGAAGGCATGCTGTTGGTTTCGCCAAGGCGTGGCAGATATAACCGCAAAATATATTTACTTCCTGAAAATAAAGAGAATGTTGTAACGCATCTCCAAACGGGATTGTCTGATCAAAGTGCTGCTAGAAGATGGCTTGAAGAGCGCCGCCGAATGGCAGCTGCAGCAGCCGGCAAGCCTTTGGATGATACCAAATCTGAACAACAAAATGCAAATCTTGATCAAGACATTAAAGCTCCAGTTCAAGATGTTAAGCCGGAAGAACGAGCAGAGTCGCCAGGTAAGGCAGAGCCTCTTGAAGTGAAAGAATTAACTTTGGATGAACGCATACAAGATTTCTTGGCACGATCCAGTTCGGTTCCTTCTGCAGAGTCAGTTCTTCAAAAGAGTGACCGTGACATCCTGGCCGTGGTAACTGAAAGCATTCAGCAGCACATGATCTATCTACGAGATTTGACTGAACAGCTCTCAACGGTTCAAGACAAAACTCTGATCCTGGGCTTGATTGAAGAACGCAATCAAAACCTGGAGCGGATTCGGCAGCTCGAAGAAGAGGTGAAGGGGTATATTAATACCATATCACAACTTCAAAAGCAACCGACTGAGCAGAAGAATAAGCTTGATCCTCAAAGAGTGCGTTATATGCATCAAGTGATCATCAACACTGTGGACTCCTTTGTTGAGCTGCCAAATCACGCAATGGCGTTAAAGCGGGGCGAATTCCGCAAGCAAATTGCGGAAGAAATCTCGAATCTCGTCAAATATGTATTGCAGATCGACAATTAAGAGGAGGGCAACCTCCTCTTTTTTCGTTGCAAAGGGGAGATCCTGTGATACAAGTTAATAGTTTTCTCTATGGTATCACTCTCACAGAGGATGGTAAATTGCCTATCTACATCAATATTCCAAAAGAGATGAGAGGCAATGAGATTGATGGCATTGAGATTCGATTAACGGAAATTGATGTGTATCGTATGCATCGTTTGTTTCAAATGGTAAAAGAAAGAATGGTGACGTCAATTAAGTAAGCGTATTTGGGATCCAAATACCATGTTGCTTTATGAAGAATGCCGGACTTGAGAAAATTGGCAGAAGCAAATTCAATTTGCATCTCTACTTTCTGGATGGTACAGAGAAAGTCGTTAAGCCCGGCGAAGAGATCCCGCTGCCATATGACACTCTTTCTCAAGCATCCAAATAACTCTTTGCGACGCTATCGCTCCCATTCTCGTTGACAGACTACGGAGGTGAGATCGAGTGGGAAGATACTATCCAGACGACTACAAGGAGCTACTGAAATCAAAGGCCAATATCTTGGATGTTATCGCACAGTTTACTCCGGTTCGGCAAGCTGGTCATTCGTATGTGGCGATTTGTCCGTTTCATGACGACAAGGATCCCAGCTTGCTGATTAAGCCGACAACAAATACATTCAGTTGTTTGGCATGCGGTGCAGGCTCGAAGAATCACAGCACCGTTCAATCCTCTGATGTATACGGCTTTCTTAAAGGGGTTCTGAAGTGCAATTTGTCAGAAGCCATTGAGTTTCTGGCCAACTTCTTGCATGAGCCGTTACCTGCATTAGACCAGGAGGAGCAGAAGAAGGTTATGTTGAGAAATGCCTGGGTTCAGCATTGCGAACAGGCAGCGCAGCGATTCCGGGATAACCTGATGAATAACAAGGAAGCCTACAGCTACTTGTGGCATCGAGGTTATGACTTGCACGATATTTTGGCCTGGCAGCTTGGATATGGTGATGACAAGGATTATGATTTCCAAAATACCAAAGATCGAATCGCTTTTCCGCTTTTCGATTATCATGGCCAAATGATCAGCTTTACCGGTCGTGTCATTCTGCCGGAACATGAATTGAAGGCTCTCAATGAGGAGCGGAAATCGCAAGGCAAGGCGCCGGTTGCGAAGTATCAGGACCGCTTCCCAATTCCGAAAGACAGCCCCTATTATCAGAACCACCCCTATCCGGAGTTTGACAAGCGGAACCATTTATATGGTATCCATATTGCCAAAACTTATATTAAGGATTGGGGTGCCGCAATAGTGGTTGAAGGCTGGACGGATGTGCATATGCTCCACAAATGCGGGGCCAGGCATACCGTCAGCACGATGGGTGTCGTATTGACAGACGCACAGATGGAATTGATCAAGCGAGCCGGCGCCAAGAAAGTTATTACCATGCGTGACGGCGATAACGCAGGTATGGCTGCAGCTGAGCGTGACGCAAGGATTATACAAGCCCATGGGCTTATTCCGATGATTGTGTCGCTCCCGGCCGGCATGGATCCATTTGATTTGTGCAGAAAGTATATCGACAATCATGACACCGAGGGTCTGCTTCGATATATTGATAAGAGCATGAAGACTGTTCAGCAATGGAAGATCCACAAGATCTACATGGAGACTAAAGAAGAGATGCTCTATCACTATTCGCAGATCGCTTATTACCAGAACATTCGGATGCAACGTGTCATCGAAACGATCGCAGAAGTGGATAGTCCTGTTGAACTGGACATTTATTTGCGCCAGGCTGCAGACTTGTTCCAAACAGATTACGATGCACTGAAACGTCAAGTAATGCATTACAAATCAAACAAAGTACATTTGGTTTCGTGAGGTGAAAACAATGAAAAATGCTTATGTGACGTTTCAACGCACTGTTCGTGTCGAAAATGTTGAGGGCATGACCGACGAACAAATCAAAGAAGCCGCCGTCGATGTCTTTAACGAAGCAGATATGGATGACTTTTATGCTGATGAAAGTGACATTATCGACGTGAAAATCGTTGATGAACATGGCACTGATGATGAAGACATTGACGAGTAGCCTGTGCTGATCTAATCGCAAGGAGGAATTACGATGCCAAAGGTGGATGTAGCCTTTTCCTTTAACGGAAGCATACAGCTTCATGTTAGCGAGGAAGTTCTTCAAGATCCAGTCGCATTTGAGCAAGCAGTCCTTGATGAAATTAAGGCTGCCAATGTGAAATTAGAGGACCTTACATTTGATCCATTTGATGTCACTGAAATTGAGGAGGATGACAATGAGTCATAATAATAAAGGTCAAAATGAAGCTGAATGGCTGCGAACATATGCTACTGTCAAGCAGCGCAAGAAGCTGTTCGAAAAGGACTATCCGAATGGCAAGATTCTTCCAATCACCATGTCGGATGTAAATTATTCGCACAACTACATTATGGTAGGCGCATTGCTCTGGAAGGATGCAGATAAAGCCAACCTGACTCCAGAGGTGCTCGACAAGATAACGGATATGTGCAAGTCAGTCACACCGACCAATGCAGGCTTGGTTCTTGGCGCTATAGCGATTATGACCAAGGCAGACAGCATGGGGTATTCTCTGTCGATCGCCGGCGGCCCTAAAGCTGATAAGAATGCCTGGGTGGAGAACTGCGAAGAATCGGCGATCGGTCGCGCTCTGGATAACGCGGGTTATCAATCCGGCACATGCAGTCAGGACGAGCTCAAGAAGGTTGAACACATGAATCAGGTGCAGCAAGAGCGCACGGCGTTGGAGAATGAAATCAACAACATGCTTATGCATTTGTCTCTCCAAAACGTCAACCTGCTGCAGCTGCAACAAATCTGCATCCAAAGCACACGGCCGTTTAACCAGCTCATGGAGCTTTCCACGGAAGAGCTGTACAAGGTTCGTGATATTGTTCGCAATTTTGCCGGGCAAGCCACGGCAAAAATTTCGTAATTACGTTACGAAATATTGAATCCTACATGTGTATTAGCGTATACTATGGCTAGTACATAGTGCAGGAGGAACACTCATGAGCGAAAATCTGAAAAACCTGCTGGCGAATTTATCAAATGCGCCGGCGTCGAAGCAGGAGTCGCCGGCGCATTTGCCTCAAAGCGGCGGTTTTTTGAAGCGTGAACAGATCATCTCTACAAAGAAAGTGCCTTCGCCTGAGCCAGCAGCTTCTGAAGAGTCGGCCAAGACGGAGGAGCCAAAGCCCGTTGAAAGAACGCAGAAGGTAGAAAACAAGAGGGCTGCCAGAAGTGTGGATGTAAAAGCTGAAGTTAAAAAGGTTATGCGCCAGGATGTCAGTCCCGATAAGTACGGCGTCGAGCCAGTTCAACGCAACATCCGGTACTACAACGAAGACGTAGTGGAGTGGCTCGGCAAATTTTCAACCAAGAATCAGTTTCGTGGTGGGATTGCATTTAATCAATCCGCTGTGATTGAAAACATCCTTCAAGTGATGATTTATGATCTTGATCTTCAGCCGATTGGTTTTAAATCTGGCGAGGAGCTACGACAGCATATTCTACAAAAGCTAAAAGATTATTGAGGATTAATGAAAGGCATTACACTAATTTATGTGTAGTGCCTTTCATTTGTTCTTAATTGTGGTATAATAACGAAGAAAACAACGGAGGTGCAATATGGAACTCATTGCAGCTTATTTATATGACAATCCCCCAATTCAACTTACAAATATTTACGGACCAATTACTTTCGGGAACCTGAAATCATGCGGTTGGTTTGAGGACCAGCGACAACCGAAGGGCTTTCGAATTCTGCAAAAACGGATCTCAGAAAGCGCCAATAATGATGCATTGGCATATCGAGTAGGTCTTCGATTTCGGCATGATCATGATGAATATTTCAATCTGGATACACCAATTCCGTTTTTTATTATTTCTTCTGAACGCTTTGTGGTTCAAAAGCCATATGGAGAAGAGATTCGATACAAGGACAAGCAAGTTTGGCATGCTAATGAGATGAAAACAACATCTGGCTTCATTGAAAACGGAATTGATTCTGCGATCATCGAGACCATCATGAATGATGTATCAAACTGCTTGTATTACTAGGCTTTCGCCTACATTCATTTTGGAAATCAGTCATTCATTATTTGTTGACCCAAGCTGGCGATGAATCAAATAAGGAGGTAATTGATCATGTATGCGTATGGAATGAACGAATTGTTGTCCAGGTTTTCTTCACGCATTATCAGTACATATTTGGCATTTCCGGAGAACAAGCCATGCACGGCATTAGATATTCGATGCGGCAGGGGGGAGGTTTTGAATGAAATCACCCGAAACAGTCCGTTTGTCAGTAGATATGGAATCGAGAATAAATCGTTTTTAGTAAGAGTTGCTCGTGAGAATGGATTCACCAAAGTCTGCGAAGCCGACTACAAGAGCCCTGCTAAAATCACCAATGATGCATTTTCTTTGGTGGTAGCCAATCCGGAGATCAACATCAGCTACTTCAGTGATCTATTCCGTGACTACGATCCTTTCCTGATTCCAAATTTTGAGGCAGAAGAACGCGCTCGGATCGAAGCCATGGAAGCGCAGAAAGACATGATCGATTTCGGTGAAGAAGGGCTTACTGAAGAGATGCTTCAGAAGCGTAAGGAAGAAATGGAAAAGCGCAAAGAAGAGATCGAGAAGAAGATCCAGAAGGCGGTCGAAGAACGCGAAATTGCTTTTCGTCGTGCATTACGAGAACAAGAGAGACGATCAGAAGCCATGCGTTGGGATCGCTTTGTGCTGAACTTTGTCAGCAGATATCTGGCGCCAGGCGGTATTCTCATTTTTGTTACACCGAAGGAGTTCATCGATGGTCAAATTTGCTTCAAGCTGGCTAACAACTATGAAGATATCCGTGTCTATCGACTGTCCGATGATGAATACGAAGAACAACGTAAATGTATCATTTTCGCCAAGAAGCGCAAAACACCAAATCGTGATCAAGAGCTTGCTTTTCGCTTGATGCAATATCGACTCACTCCATATAAGGAGATCCCGGTGATCGATATTCAACCAGAGCCTCTTTATCAGGTTCCGTCAATCAGTCCGGATGTTATCGAATATTTCCGTGTTGGTCCAATTTCGGCTGAGGAAGTTCAACAAATGTTCCAGCGCTCAAATGTGATCAAGAATTACATTTCTAATTATGGCACAACGCTGGTCAATGAAGTTCCACAGCCTCCAACGCAATTGCATAAAGGTCATGTCTCTTTGCTTCTGGCGAGTGGCCTTCTTAACGGTCACATTGGCACTGGCCCAGACCAGCACCTGGTCAAGGGTAGCGTCATCAAAATGTCGAGTCAAGTCATGGAAGAGGAAGATACATTAGACGGCACACAAGTTCGTATTAAAGAGCGAGAATACTTTCATATCGGGATCAAATACCTGGACCGAAACGGTGAGTTTACTAAATTGCTCTAGGAGGTATTGTCATGGCTCAAAAAGTATCAGACGAAATATATAAATTGGAGTTATATGGTCGTGGCATTCAGGAGACTGCATTCTGCGATCTCCTTGTGCTCGATATGAGAAACAATGCGAGAACCATTTATTTGGCCAGCCTGATGAACACAGAAGGCAAGATCAAGACTTTGGTGACCAACTTGCAGGAGGTCCGTTCTGGCCGTGTTTGCAGAGCAGAAGGTGATCAGAGGGAGGGCACTCATCGCAATAACATGATCAATGTGTACACTCCAGAAAAGAACTTCTACAGGGTGTACAGCAACAAAGTGGATGATATGACGCATGTATTGCTGATCGCAAAGAATGCACAGCCAAACATTCGTGAGCGCCAGGAGTGGCAAGCCGAAGAAGATCGTCGTTTGGCTGAAGGTGCACCTCCTCGCCGGGCGCCGGAAGAATTGGTTCTTGCCTGGGATGGGGATTATCGCTCCCAAATTTATCGGGTGCTTGACGATCGTTATAACACTCCTATGCTTCCGGAGTGGAAAGACTACATTGTGGACACATTGATCAACGAGAATTACTACACGCCACTTTCGGTTTTCTCATACGGCTCTGAATACGATCTGGAGGCTGGAATTCTGTCGATCACCGAGCGTCAATTGGAAGAGATCATCTCCGAGGGACTCCGCTCCATGGAGATTGATTTTGATCCAAATCATAGCTCGCTGATGTCTGATGGTCGCAGTGATGACGAGGGTGTACTGAAAGATTGCACTACTCTTGATGAGTATTTGACTCATTTTGCTGCTGATCTCGGCCAACGTATCCAGGAAAACAGCCAGTTGCGCTTTGATCCAACAAAAGAGCGTCATCATGAAGCATTTTACGACTTGAATTTGCATGCAAACAATCAGGGGGTTACAGGTTTGTTCCCTCCTCAAGCCGATACCGTGATGGGGGCAGCCAAAACGCTGGAGAAAGACAAATACGTCTTTTTCGTCTGTGAGATGGGGACAGGGAAGACAGCGATGGGTGCAACAACACCGTATATTACGGAGGCTATCCTGAGTAAGAAGCGACAGCCGGATCCGTACCGTGCACTTGTCTTTGTTCCGAGCATCATGGTTGATAAGTGGAAGCGTGAAATATCGGAACGGGTTCCGAGCGCCAAGATCGTTGAAATCAAGAGTTGGAAAGACATCATTCCGCTGGAGAAAGCACCGTATAAGCCAACGCAAATCGAGTATTATGTCATGAGCTCCGATGTGGCAAAGGCAAATTATCCGATCATGCCGGTTGAAAACTGGCGCATGAATCGGACGGATGCGCGAGCCGCAATCAGCGAAGGGAAACGCCCGCGTGCAGCTGTGATGAGGAACGAATTTTATTCGGATGGAGAGCTCCGCGTGGTCGGCTACATTGGCAGCACAGGTTATTATTGCCCGAGATGTGGTCAGCCGCTTAAGGTTGGCAAAGGTCACAATGAAAAGATGTCGGATGAAAAATTCTTTAAGACTCGAAACTCCAGCGGTCAGCTCAAATACGAGCGGAAAGTTGAGAACGCATATTGCACCAACTTGATTCCGGTGAAATATGCTTCCAAGAGTTCTGGCCCCCGAAAGGGCGGTCAACAAATGGTGATGTGTGGATATAACCTCTGGCAGCCACAGCGTCTGAAAAGAGATTCATTGAATCGAAAAGTTTCACCGGCATGGTACATCAATAAGCGTCTTCGCCGTGGCTTCTTCAAATATCTCATTGCCGACGAAGTGCATGAATACAAATCCGGTGACACTGATCGTGCGAATGCATTTGGCCAGTTGGTTAACCATACAACAAAGCAGATCTTGCTGACTGGAACGCTGCTTGGCGGCCAGGCTTCTGATCTGTTCTATTTGCTGGCTCGTTTGGATTCTCGTCGTCTGAAACGAGAAGGCATCAGCTACGATGACATTAACTTGTTCATCGAGCGTTATGGCGTATTTGAACACAAGTATCGCATGTCTGATGTATGGGGCGGTCAATCCCTTGCTTCTTCTGCATCTCAGACTCGTCGAAAAACAGGGCGTGCTGAGAAGCCTGGCGTATCGCCACAAGTGTTTTCTCGCTTCTTGATTTCCAATTGTGCATTCCTTGAGCTGTCTGACCTGGCACAGGCGCTGCCGAGATATCGAGAAGAACCGATCTTTGTGCAAATGGATCCGATGCATCTGGAGGCATACAGACAACTGGAATCAGAAGTCGGCAGCGAAATGCGCCGGAGTGTTGCAACTGGTGGAATGAAGCATGTCAGCACATATATTAACCGGATCTATCAGTATGCGGATATGCCGTTCAATCAAGGGCCGATCACCTATTATGACGACAATGGCAATCAACGAGTGCTTGCTCGTCCAATCAATTTCGATCCGGATTATTTTACGCCAAACAAGTATCGCCGGCTGACACAGCTTATCGATAGCCAACTTGATCGTGAGCGCAAAGTGCTGGTATATGCACGATTCACGGGAACGAACCCTGTTGATTTGTATCTGTATGACAAGCTGAAAGCTGATGGATATAAGGTCGGAATCCTGAGATCCTCCGGATCTTATGATGGCATCCAGTTTCCAAAACAACAGGAACGTGAGCGTTGGTTGAAGGAAATGATGGAGAAGTACGATTGGGATGTGCTGATTACCAATCCGCGTCTGGTCTCCGTCGGTCTCGATCTTCTTCAATTCCCGACAATTGTGTATTACCAGATGGATTATTCCACCTACAATTACATGCAATCGTCCCGCAGATCCTGGCGGATCAAGCAAACTAAGGAAGTTGAAGTATATACCTTGGTTTATGAAGACACCATCCAAGCGGATGTACTCAGCCATATCGCCAAGAAGATCGATGCTGCGCTTGCGCTTCAAGGTAAATTCTCTGAAGAAGGACTCCGAGCAATGGCAGATTCCGGTGACGGCATCAATGCTCTTGCAAAACGCTTGATGAATGAAGGTCATCTGGATTCCGTAGAATCTGTTGAAGATCGCTGGAAGAGAATCAACGAGACTCGTGAGCAAAGCATGCAAGGCACAATGAACTTTGGCTATGAGGGATATGATGAGCACATTATGAATCCGCTTGGCCTGGAAGAAGTGCGTCGAATCGCTCAAAGCCTTGTGGCCAAAAAGCAGGAAGCCTTTGCATCTGGAAAGATTTCGGCTCGGGAGCTGGAGGATTATCTGGTCCATATGGAGGACATGTTGCTTGCTATCGAAGATGCACGGCAATACAACAAGGGCCTGCGCAAGAAGGACCGGATTATCGAAGGCCAGTTTGCTTTTGCAATCTGATCTTCCACGCAGCTTAGGGGACACCGTAAGGTGTCCCGGCTGCCACCCAATGATGATGAGACAATGAAAGGAGGTGTTTGTCATGCCTAAGAGTGTCGAGTTGAATAAGAAAACACGCAAAGCACCACCTCCTATCATTGTCCCAAAACAAATCTCGGATTGGATCAGGGAAACATCAACGATTGGACGTGTAAACACCTGGACGGTTGGTAGTGGCCGTGCCCTATATACCAACAAATGAGAAATCGGTTGTCGGCGGCATTCATTACGACAAAGTGGAAAGAGGGGAATTATCCATGACAGAAACTGTAACCATTCAAGCTCCTGATATTTTGAGGGAAATTGAGTTGGAGAAGGCAGCTGAAGCGGAGGCATTCACAACAAACCAGCAGTTCTCGATCACGGTGAAGACAGCTGTACTGAAGGAAGCTGTGAGCCGTGTGGTTGGGACGATCGCAGTCAGAACGTCGATACCGGTCTTGACCGGGCTCTATATGAAAGTCGATGCAGACAAGATCACATTGCGCGGATCCGATGGCAAAATCACTACTCAAACGACGCTATATTGCGAACCTGGCATATGCGTGGTGGAAGGAGAAGAGGGTGGCCTTGTTTTGCCAGGCAAACAGTTCACGGATCTACTGAACAAATTGACAGGCGCCAACACCAGGATCATTGTGAATGGGCTTAAAGCCAAGATCAAATCGAAGGGAGCAGAGGTTAATATGAACTGCCTCCATATCGATATGTATCCGCAACTGCGTGAAGTCCACGGATCCAATAGCTTTCAAATCCCAGGCGATGTGCTGCTTATGATGTATAAGCGAACCGAATATGCAGCTTCAAAGAATCCGAACGAGAAGGTGCTTTCCGGGATTCTGCATGAAATCAAAGACAAGCAATTCAAAACAGCTGCAACGGACCGTTATCGCTTGGCCCATCAAGTATATAACCTGGATGGAGAAGTGCTTGATGCCAGAATTACGGTGCCGGTTGAAACAGTTGCAGAAGTGAAGCGAATCCTGAAAAGTACGCCTTCTGCTATGGCCTTGATTCGTTTCAATGATGCAAATGTTGTCTACGAGATCGGCAACACCAAGATCTACTCAGCCATCTATGAAGCCGAGTATCCAGACATTTCTCGCCTGATTCCGGCCCGCTTCGATAGCAAGATCGAGATCAGCTCTTCACTGCTGAAGGAAGTTCTGGATCGCTGCAACCTGTTCCGTGACATCACACAAGATGGCGTGATCGCTCACGTCATCATCAATGCAAAACAAAATCGGATGCGTGTTATATCTGCAAAGACGCAGGAAGGAAATGAATTCAAGGAAGATACCATTACTCAGAAAGGGGAAGGTAAAGATATTGTCTTCAGCTGCAATGTTCGTTACCTTCTTGAAATCTTAAACGGACTGGGTACTGATGAGCCGATCGCAATTCGCTATGCTGACCCTGGCATGCCAATCATCATTCAAGTCGCTAATGGACTGGCCGATAATTTGGATGTGGTCTTGCCAATTCGGACGAACAATCAACCCAACAATACGGAGATCCATGACTTCTCTCCAACTGAGGCAGAGTTCGATCCGTTCACTGAAAGAGTCGCAGCTTACGACGAATAAGCATGGCAAGCGATTTTTGCAGGAATATCTCTATATCCCTTTGATATTAACGGTGTAATGTGTTATATTATATGTGTAATGCATTACACCGTCCAAAACTCTACAATCTGAGGTGGACAAAATGAGACAGATAACCATCAGTACAATGTTCCCCGATAAAAACGGAGAGCTCTTCGATCTGACGAAACTGCAAACAATGCCTACTGGCACAGAAGTTCCTTTGGAGGATGGAGAATACGTCATCAATGATATCGGCTACGTGGTTGAGAAAGGCGTTTACTCCGGATATTTTCATCCTCCAGGTGTCGGCCAGCTGGAGTTTGATTTTGATGTGTCTCCTGCGGCAGAGAAGAAGAGCGCATAACCGCTAGGAGGGCGCTTTATGGATCACATTCAACGCTCGATATTTGCCACCAATGCTTTTGCGTCTGAATATCCTGAAGAGCATGTCAAGCTGTGGCAACAATTCGAAAAGGAAGTTCCGGTATCAAAGAGATCCGGCGCTTACGGCGCTGATAACGCAGCCTATATTAAATGGCTTCGTGAAAAGAAAGTTCCTACCTTTATGAATTTTATTAATAGTGGCCTGGTAAGCCGCACGAGCGAAAGATAATTCAAGGGCTTATGCCCTTCGTTTAATGCATAACAAAGGCCGTAAGTAGTTAATGTCGTGCAGTGGAGTTGAACAGATCCGACATTAATGAACATTAGACTCCCGGACCTCCAAGTGAAAGCCCGATGAGTAGGAGCACTTGGTTAATCCGCTGGCAGGCTACAAAGCGGCTACTTGAAACAGAGGGCCGAAGCGAATGATCGAACGCTAACGATTCGAACGCTATGATGCGTTTCGTGGATGACTCAATATTCGATCTTAGCTTTGTTGGGTTATTCATATCAATAAAATCATAGTACACCTCCACCCCCACGATCCCTATTTCTTGTCCTTCAAGAGCCCTGAAACTCAACTTAGCTGGACTGCATTTGCCTGGGAGTGAGGTCCCCTTTCAAGTCCTGCAGTTATGCATTAAACGAAGAGTGTGAGCTCTCAGAAAGAGCTTGAGCTCTTCAAACGGTTTGCTTGTTATCCGCCGCGAAATGCGTGTAGTAAAAAACAGCGGAGAAGGAAGCTGGACTGGGCTTCCCGTGATAGCCTAGCGGTGGGGTGAGGGCTATCAAACAGATGCGGTGAGCAGTGGTCAAATCCCTGCCCGCATCTGAAAATCTCATAAAGGTGATTTTCATGGGAAATCCAATCATGAAGTATTTCGAGTATTCTCATTTGCCCGAACATCTGCAAGCAGTCAGCAAGCCATTTGGAGATCTGGCCAAGCAGATGAATGAGCTGCTGCCTGATGGCCCGGAGAAATCGGCCGGCCTGAGAAAACTGCTTGAAGCAAAAGATTGCATGGTCAGGGCTAGTCTTCCGTAAATGTTTATTTGCTGTGACGTTCGAGAGTAGGGAGGGGTAATCCTTGCCGACACGACCTGAACTCGTGCATAGTAACGACGGAACGGCAGGCAGTTTTTAGGGAAGTGAGGAGCCAAAAGCTTAATTGTTTCTGCCTTAACAAAAAACCTCCTCTATTGTTTGATCAACACCCTTAATACGCCGGGATGATGCGTCAGTGAGATTATGTTGTTCCCTTCCCACCAGCGGGGTGGTAGTGATGCCACCGTTCTAGGGTTAATGACATCTTCAACACCTTATAAAACACGCATGAACCAAGCTGGTGAGATCAAACGATTGCCGGGAGTGTTGACTCCCGGCCCACCCTTTGCCATCAACTCGTAAAAGATTTGATGGCAAAGGGTGGAGTTTGCTTCGCCGATGCATCGACTTCCACTGTCAAAACGATAGGAATCGGCAGGTTTAGCACTTTTCCTATAAAAAAGTGCATTCCTATTAACAAAAAAATGCGATTTTTTATACATAGAAGGGCGTTGGAAGTGATGTAAATGCAAGATATTAAGCTTGCAACAGGTAAGATTGCCAAATATGTATCATCACGAATGGCTAGGGCTCCAGACCTTGGTGAAGGCGAGCTGATGATTCACACGTATCATACGCCGTGTCCCGTTTGCGATCATCCGAATGTGACCCATAGCCGGGATGGTGTATTTTTCGTGACCAATCAAATAAGCTGCCGTCGCTGCGGTGTCTTTTTCCGGCCAGTCGTGGACGGGGAAGAGGCCAGCATGAAGCTTGCAGCGATGAATCCCCCTGGAGAATAGGGGGATTTTTTTTTCCCATGAGGTGATTGCAGTGAAACTCGTTTCTCAGTATTCGATGGCACCGATGGATCGATACCATTGCTGCGCAACATGCGTACATTATCGAGTGCAAAAACAAGACCCCAAATTTCTTTGCTCAAGACTCGGTTATGCTACGCATCCCAAATATAAATTTAACTGCTGGGCCCCGAAGGAGCATATTAAATCGAGGAGGGATTTCGATGTCAGAAGTGAAGCTCCCGTTAAGTCGAACCAATGTGGAGGCGGCGATCAAGAGGCTGAGGGATCAATGTGAGAAGCTGGAAAAGGCGGCTGGCAAGCAACGACTGGAGGTCATGTAGAAATGGAGAATATCATCAGATATATAGCAACGGCAGGCTTATTGACTCTGTGCATTGGTGCCGAGATCATGCTGAAAAGGAGGGCATAATCCATGGGCAAACTCAAGCCAAGAGTTTCGATTTTTCAGCTTCGGGGTGAATTTCCGGAAGGAGAGGATCCGAGATTTAATTTAACCAAAGTGGAGGTCATTGATGCCGGCAATTGGTTTCACCGCCAGGGCGGCAATAACTTGAGAAAATTCAAGGATTTCAATGTCACTCGTTGGCACAAGCGTGATGGCGTCATGATCTTTCAGAAATGGTTGTTCGAGGTTTCGGATGAAGCGGCAGCGCTTCTTGATTTTCAGAAAGAGATCGAACAGCAACTTGCCGATATGGTCGAGAAACAGCGAAATAAGATTGCTGAGCTGAAGAAGGAACTGGATGACAATGAGTTCCGACTGGTCAAGATGGCTGAGCAGCTCTTTGCATTTAGGTAAGCAGGTTGGATCTCGTTAATGCATATCTGCTTCGATACTTCGGTGTTCAGGTGGTCACATGCCCAGATTGTAAGGGTATGAGCAAAAAGGGCAAAGATGATGAGTGCCATTTATGCGGAGGCACTGGCAAATGTTTCAGACATGGACATTAGTACAAAATACGGCTTTTGTGAAGAAGTAATAGGAGGAATAAGATGAAACCAAAGATATTGTGGTTTGATGATGGATGGCAGGTCGAAATCATGTTTGACGGCGAAGCCATTGCCATTCAATTAAATGGCGATCAAAAACTTCAAGAAATCTCTTCTTGGTATGATCAAGACAAGATTTCGAATTTGCCGGCTGATGTTCGTCGAGTTATGAAATCTTATATTATATGATGTGGTGAAATTTTAATGGATTTGACGATCGCCTACTTCCTTTCCATTGATCAATGGCCAGAGCCACCATTTTCAGGCTGGAAACGACAATGGCTTCAATGCCATAAATGTGGCTTTTTACAGTATTACGATTATCTCCCTTACTCCCTTTCTAATCCCGTTATGTGGAGCGCATGCGGCCACGAATTAGAGTGCATGCATCGTTTGAAAAAGCCGCCGCTTCAACTCAATGAAAGAAAGGATGATAAAGATGCCATGGTATGACGTTCATTTTTCGTATAACGGCTTCATGAAAATCGAAGCCGATAACTCCGAAGATGCTGCAGAAATATGTGAGCAGCATCTAAAGCAGCACCAGCCGGCCGTTGAAAAAATGTTGAGCACTGGTGTTGGCGTTGAGATCGCCGATGTTATCCAGGAGGATGGCGAAGATTTCGATGAGGAAACGGTAAACTGCGAACATTGCGGCAAATCCGTTGTCTTCAATGGGGATGATGATTTTAATTTTGAAGTTCCCAGCAATCATTTTCCTGCGCCATTTGATCGGTCCAAGGGTGTTTGCCGCACATGCTGGGAAAATGCCGGTTACAAAAAGCATTATGAGAAATATTACAAGGAAATCGAAAAATAAAAGCGGAGTGAATTTATATGCTAAGGCGCTACAAAATCAAAGTGATTGACCATAATGGCACGGTCATTGCAAATTTTGAAAAGGAAAGCAAATGGTCACACGATCGTATGTCGGCCTGGCTGCAGCGCAAGTATCACGGTGTCTGGAAGCAAATTTCTGTAACCTCTACATAAGGAGTGTTTGTAATGCAGATCATGACGTTTCGTGAATTTATTAAGCAATGGGAATCTGATGAAGGAGCTGCAGCCATTATTGCTCCTGTCGATTACGAAACCCGAAATCCCCATGAAATCGGAACGATTGTTAATGGCCAATGGTCGCCGATTGCTTTCTCTCCTGCTCTGAAGGATCTTGCGGGCGCCTATGTTCGTAGTCAAATCTTGGAGTATTGTCAGGACTTTATGATCGAACTAACTGAAGAACAGCTCCAGGAAGCATGCAAAGGTGTTGGATATGCCATTTCGGAGATGATCGGCGACTGTATTGATACGGCACTCGATATTCTGGATCTTGACCGGGAGATCGTCATTCTTGACGCCTGGGCCACACCGGCCAAGAATATGGATTATGGCGACGTTTATACCAGCCTGATCGATGCAATCGCCAACTCCAATTTGCCGGAGGAAGCACTGCTCAAAGGGTACACGGTCAGCGGCGGCAAAGACATCCGCAACCTAGTCGAGGAGCTCTTCAAAGACTTCCATAGCACCAAGGAAGAAATCATGGCCATCATCGTCGAGAACGGGCTGACAAAATACGTTAATGACCAAACCGAAGAATGAATCTTACTTTCAGAAAGGAAAGAGTGATATGAACCAAGTTCATGTTAATACCATTTTGACGATCATCGCCAAGCACAACAATTACGATCCCATGCTTCCTGGCTATAAAGTAGCAATGAGCAACATCATGTTCACCTACGGATCTGATGATGAATTTGATGCCATGATTGACGAGATTGAAGATACCTTCGGTATTGTTCTTGATTTGCCGGAACATGCCTTGCTCGGCGAAATGAAGGTTCAAGATTTTGTCAACACAATATTGGCCGCAATCAAGGAGGATGAACAATGAAGCGTGGAATCGTGATTCAACATAACGACGGCACACCGGATCTGGAGCTGGAACTAGCCAAAGCCAATATCGTCCATGCCGGCGACAAAGGATTCGTGTACCTGGAGCAGATGGCTGACGGAAAGTGGCGGCTCACGTACACGAGCGGCACGATCAAGGACTTCTCGAAGGTGGCTGCCTTCAAGGTTCTCCGTGAAGACGACTCGCCGAACGGTCCGGTGCTTAATGAAGCGAGCCTGCACCATCGCCTGGCTGAGATCAAACGGATCGTGGATACGATTCCGATGGGCGGCAGCAAGGAAGGCCGGCCGGATTACGTTCACATGCTGAGCTCCGATAAGGTGGCACGACTTCGGGAGCTGACCAACTTCAATCCGGCCGCACCGGAAGGCCCGGTGGTCGAAACATCGCTCGGCAAGCTGACCGCAAGCCCCAGATGCGATCCGTACTACCCGAGCATCGTCATCAAGTTCAATGGCCGAGATGTCGCCTGGGTTGAGGTAGATGAGCAGGCCGAAGGTGGACCGAAGCTGCAGGTGCTTCATTGGAATCGCCATTACGATGATGGCGAGGAAGCTGAAAAACACATCATCAATCTCACGCCGCCGGAGGATGAGTCCGATGGAGCGTAAATCACAAGCGGCACAAGTTGCCGACCTCATGACCTACATGGCACGGAAACGTCCTAATGCAGAGCTCGTGATCGCCGCTCCTGGCGGCCAGAAGTTCAGCGTGAATCAAGTCTCAGTAGTCCATGATGAAAGCGGCGACGATGACAAAGCAAAGATCCGTATTGATGTAACGCCAATCAAGTGCCCCTGCTGCGGGCGATAAGGAGGGTTCCTTATGGGAGCTGCTGCAACAGCATTAAGAAATGATACTTTCGTTGTGCTTTACCGGGAGAAGGAGTTTTCCACGAAAGAGTCGGTAGCTTTCCCGGAGACACGGGAAGAGTTGTATGCACTACTGACGAAGCTGCATAGTATCATCACGAAGACGAACCAGCGTATGAGCGAGTTTACTTGTGTGTTTCCGAAGGGATCGTTGTATCCGACCGAATACGATCAATTCTGGGCGCATCGGCGCCGGCCTGATCGAAAATGCTACAACGTCGGGGCGCCGTTCTTTGTTCAACGGCTGCTGAAGAACGGTAAGACCAAGCAGAAGTGGTACGATTGCCCTGAAGACTTCGACTGCCAATTTGATAACTGGCAGGAACGCAGTCATCAGATCCTGATCCTGGACATGGCAGAGGCGCTGAAGGGTGATTACGTTTACGAGCGGGATATCCAGAAGCGCTGGGGTGACAAAGAACCGCTCTTCACTGATTGAGGTGGCACATATGAGAACGGCTTACTTAATTTTACGTTCTAGGAAAACTGGCTATGAAAAAGAAGCTCGCCTGTGTGCCATTGTTACCAGTAAAGCCGATGAACGCAAAATTACCAAGCAGATCCGAGAGGAAGGCGACACACCATACGTGCGTGAAATTGAGATCGGCAAGGTGTATGATTTTACACCATTCAAGGTAAATGTCGATTTTCTGTATCTTCAATGACCAGCATTTCGTGTAATTTAGAATAATTTTAATTATTCACTTTTGGGTCCGATAATAAAGATTATGTAAACTTATTTCGGAAAACAGAAAAAGGCTAGCGGATCGTCTCCTCTCCCCTAGCCTTCTCTGACCGATGCTTTCGGATTTAACGATATCATAGTTTAATTTCAAATTTTTGTCAAGGCTCTTGCTGTGCATTGGATCGTTTTGTCTATCGATTACGATACATTAAAAATATTGGGCTATTGGGCTGCTGGCGAATAAAAAATACGAATGAGGTGCGCAAATGAACAGATTATCCGTTGCTGATGATAATATCATTCAAAAAATATTGGTCATTTCGACGGCACATATCAAAGAGGAAACCAGCGACTGGTTGAAAGAAGAAATCGAAGACGGTCAGACTGGGCTGGTGGCTTATGAAAAATCCGATTACGGCTATTTGATCTTGATCCAAGACGATATTGCCGAAAACGGCGTCTCCGGCGTCCCGGAAGATCTGCTGCGGCTCTATCGATTTGCACATAGTGTCGGCGTGGAATGGATTATGCTCGATTGCGATGCGCCGGAGATTTGTGAAGTCCCTGTATATGAATGGAGGTAATTCTTCATGGGATACATGACCACAATCACGTTTCTGAACGATGCGGAAGACCAAATTATGAAGAATCCGGATCAACTCGTGCAAAATATCCGTATGGCCATGCTTGGCATTACCGAGCACACCGGTCGTGAGATGGGCGTCGGCAATCATGCGAACTGTATGAAGGCCCTCCCTACCCATCATGCTGATACACCGCAGCTCATGTTGGCTTATCAAAACATGACGGTTGCCTTCGGTTATTACAATGATTTGAAGGATCCGCGTCATTTGGAACTGCGCAAGAGATTGCTGCGCATCGCCCAGGAAATCCTTTATCAAGAGAAATGCTTGATTAGGGAAATGGAAGATCAAATTAATAAAGAATCGGAGGCGAAAGTATGATCTACCCTTCTCTTATCAGAATTAACCCGAATGATGTGCCACAAGGAGTCAAGCCAATCGTTTCAAGCGAGTTCTTCCAGGATGCCGTTTCGGAGCTCTTCTCCCATCTCTTCGATGAACAGGATATTCCGGAACAAAAGGAGTTCTACTTCGTTGAAGGAGAAACCGGGTTCGAGATCTACGATGAACGCAACAGCTGGGCGCCTGTGTTTGAAGTGAAAACACCGGCGGGATCTATCAAAGTGATTCCATCTTATGACCCTGATTATCCAGGTGTCTATGTTGATATTAACGACGAGCAGGCCGTTTTGGTCGAGTATCAAGTGAACAATGAGTACCACAAGATTCATCTATGGCGTGAAGAGGATCATAGCGATGATTCCTTTATGATTTACACCTGGGATGAATAACAAATGAATTTGACATTCAGATATCTTCTTGCACATAAAATGCTGCCTTATTTCAAGCCGGGCGATACTTGCCCGGCTTGCGGTGAGGTCTGCAATGATCTATCTGAATATGTTGATGTAGGACCTGGCCAGGTGCAAGTGACTTATGACATGGATTGTATTAGTTGTGGGGCTCAAGGCCACAACATTGGAATGGAGATTCATTGGTTTATTCCTGACCCTCTTTCCCCTTCGGGCATGTCCAAGTTTTCTGGAAAGGAGTGATGTTTATGAGCAATTTGATAGAAGATCTGCTATTCCTGAAGCAGCTTCAACAAGAGTTAGGAACACAGGAATCAGATTATCAGGCTTCTCCAAGATTTTGGGTGGTTGGCGATTATCGTTGGGTGCCTTGCCCGGATGATTATGCTGAGCGATTTTCTGTTTATCTTCCTACAGAATGTGAATCGTATGTGGTTGAGAAGTACATCAGCGACTTGGATCTGGAAGAGATGGATGATGAAGCTCGTGAAGCATTTGAAGACTTGGACTTGGATTGTTATAGTGACATTCTCGAATGGATTCAAAAGTATGTTGACGAAGGTGCCATGATCATTGGTGAAAGAAAAGAACATTTTATTCGGGAGAATACTATGTTTCTTACAAAGTCTGAAGCTAAACGACATATCGAGCTGAACCATTATCATTACACCAAGGAAGCACACACTTATGCCATGTCAGCTTGGAGAGCTCCAACAGTCAGCAGGCTGCTTACCATTCTTGAGGAATGCGATTTTGACAAACTACTTCAAATTGTAGGTGAACATCATGAGTATGCTGCAAAAACCGATTGAACGTCGTTACGTGCAAGTTCACATCGAAATACCGATCAATGATTCTTGCAACGTCGAATCGAAACTATTTGAGGAAAAAGCCTGTGTCTGGCCAAATCCGTTCATGGACGGTATTATTTTCGGCTATCCTTATGGCCAGCTTGGCGTAAAGACCTCTGCCCTTCTCTCCAATGAGGCTCGTATATTGAGCACTCATATTGAGAAGCGCAAGATAGTTTATATCGACAATGCCGGCAAAGGTTATACCCGTGGCATGATCTTCGATATAATCCATGAGTGGATTCGTTCAAATGCTCATCGAATGGACTGGATCCGTCAAGGCGACGGATCCATTAGTCAAAGCTCTCGAATGATTTATGATATGTTGGTAGACAGTCTGGCTGGCGAAAGTCCTCACGAGCAATTGGCAAAGCTTGATCCAGATTCTATAAGGCCGCAAGAGGCGGTGAACAATCATAAAGCAGATAACAGACATGCTTGACAGATATTTTGCTGGTAAGCGCACTCTCTCTCGTAAGTGGCGTGCATATCGGCATCCGGATCTTGAGAATGTGATAGTTGTGTGTCACTATCATCACTTGGTTCTCATGTATGATCTGTTCTCGGACCGGCCCCTCTACACTTGGTGGGAAAGGCCGGCTGATAAGCGAGGGCTTGATGCTTGCTTGGAGTATCTGAAGAAGCGTTCAATGAAATAACTCAGCATCGATCGATTTTGCCAATGCATGAATTCAGACGCTTAGTCGGTGGCGATAATATCCATGACATGTTATACTTTGGCTGCTGTACAAGCTGGGCTCATCCAAGGATGTTGGTAAATCCCCACAGGAGAAAGCGGGTGTAGCCATGGGCATTGTGGACGTGCTGGGATTGTTGTTCCAATTTGGCTTATTTCTTCTGGCATTGATCGCACTAATGGTTAATATCGTCCAGGCAATTGTCTCCAAAAAGAATTAAACCGCCCTCTTTGGTTAACGTGGCGGTTCAACTCTCCAATATAAGCCTGTGAGTCAGTCCCTTAGATGGAAAACAGTCTTGTACAACCCAGGTCGTTGCGAGCGACCTGGGTTTTTATGTTTTCTTCTGGGACTTGTTTCTACACATTTTATCATAGGGGTGCTACCAATTCCACAGGATCACTGATGCCACTGTATCAAATTGCTAGTGCCAATTTCGGTTAAGACGGATATTGACATCACTTCACATTGTAGAACTCATTCACATAAAGAATCTCTTCATTGTCCAGAGTCGTCTTAAACCATATGAGTGGATTGGTTTCAATCTGCCCCATCCTACATGCTTTTCGGAATTTGATGCAGGCCCGCTGCACAACGATTGGTGTATAATCGGCCCAATTAACCTCATTAATGACTTTATCAATGAAGGCTTGCGGGAGTCTGACCTTGTTTGCGAATTCCTCTATGAAGAAATTCAGATTCATTTTTTCGGTGATAGAAATATCATCATCCTCTTCCTCTTCAAATTTATCTTTACTATCTTTAATAGATATATTTGAAGATATATTTAGAGGGTCTGAGAATCCTTGCTGCTCTTGGGATGAAGGGGTCTCGGGTGTAGTAAAATTGTCAACCTCTCCGGGGTGGATTTCACCACCCACCGTTGTCGTTTTCACAACGAAATCGTTGTCATTTTTACCACCTTGGTTGTCAATTCCACTACCGGTGTTGTCTTTTTCACTACGGGTGTTGTCATTTTCACCACCCCCGTTGTCCTTTTTACTACCCCTGTTGTCTTTTTTACTACCGGTGTTGTCTTTTTCACTCCAGTTGGCGACCTTTTTCCACTCAAATTCATAGGTCCAGTCCACCTGCGTTGATTCATCCAAAACAAGCCTATAGAAGTTTTGGCCACGGATATTATTCTGCTCTATGTATCCTTTCTCCAGGCATTGCTTGATAGCATTCGATGCCTGCTTCTTGTCGAACCCCAGATATTTGACGAGATCACCGAGACTGAACTGGAGGCAATATCCATCTTTGCGCCAGCCGAATGTGTATCTCATCATGAATGCCAGCAGCCTGATCTCGATAAGACTCAGCTCATTCCGCATGATGAGGTCGTAAAATTCATTTGGGGTTTGAGTAAAGCCACTAGGAATACTGAATCCTTTGAATTTCTTTTCCAATTACTAGCCCTCCTCTTTACATCTTGGAGGGAATCCGCTATACTAATAGCAAAACTGTATAGCAGAAATCCCAAGAAGAGAACCTTTCCACCGGCCAAAGTTGAAGGTTCTCTTTTCCTTTCTTTATATTACATATTACTAGATTCGAGCCCTTTTTACAATTTATTTGTGAGGTGATTTCCATTTATGAATCCCACTGTGGCAAGGATAATTACGACTGTTGTAACAGCGGTAATACGTGAAATCGCCGTTCAAACGATTAGACATGCGCCGACGATCGCCAGCAAAATCGTGCGCAGCAAGAACTCCAAGAAAAAAGCAGATAAGATAATAACGTAACGTTATTACGATCTATGAATATTTGTGATACAATATGGCCAGGAGGTGATCCTGGCCATGAAATTGTTGCGTCTATTATCTTACATAATTGTCTTGGCCGGAGGAATTTATATTGGACATCTTGTGAGTGAGAATGCTTTTTCTGAGAGGAGGGCTGCTGAGATCCTGGCGATTCAGGAGTATAATGCTGAAGCGATCCAGAATCATATTTATACGACCTCGTTCCAGATGTTCCCTCGCTGTAGCGCTAAAGCTGAGCTGTCTTGGTTTGCTGGTGAGTATTTGGCATTCGATAAAACATACGAAAAGTTTGAGAATGCTATTAATCATAAATCCTATGCTAACAGTGATGAAGAGGGTGATGTAATCCGCTTTCGTCTGATTCCGTATGTGGAGGAATTTATTCGGAATCTCGAAAGTCGAGATGATGTGGTTTATAAAGAAGAGCGGCTAGAGCTGTTGAATCACCGGCTCGAATCTCTGAAGCACCTTGAGCAGTATGTGAGAGAGAATCATGATCCGGATGCCTACGAAAGATACAGTGAACACGACATTGCTGTCCAGCAGATGATCCAGGATAACCCGATGTTGATCACTGCTTCTTCCCTCCCACCTGACGGAGAGCTTAAAGGCAACGCCATGGTGAAGCAGAATACGTACTTTAGTATGGAGTCCGGTTATACTTCTGCCATGATCAATGCATTGAAATTCAATGATGAAGAGAAAATCGAAGAGCTGCTGAATGCCGGTTTCATATATGCAATCACGGAGTACACTCCATTGAACGTCTATCTTCCTCAATATAGCAGCTATGACGATATGTACTTCGTTGAAGTGTTGGACGGCTATTTGAAAGGTGTCAAAGGATTTATCATTCCAGATCATATTTTGATCTATGGATGATTCAAATAAACTTAACATTGAATGACTTACGTGAATTGGTGTTCCAGTTGGCAAATAAATTATCAATAGAATCAAAGGTTTAGCTGGCAAAATATGAGGGCCCTTTTCTCTACTATTACTATATAATTTCATGTGTGATATTAAATGTGCAATATTTAATGTTTCCAACTCTACTTCTACCATGTATAATTAACATAAGAACTGCCGATAATTTCTACTAACTATATTTAGTAGAAATGAGGGAAGGCAAATGCCTAAACGTCACGGCAGAAAAAACAAAGGAGTGATACCAATGACTCCAACTGCGGCACCTGAAATTCCTGCAGTTTACAAGCCTAGCAGGAAACAACCTTTGAGGCGCCCCTACACAAAGAACAGATTCTCAGCAATGACGCCGGAACAGATCCGAGCTACGAATGAGATGTCGAAAAGCACAAGAGAGGGTTTTGTGTTTCCGGTAAGGGACAAGTAAGGAGGACTGAGTTTTGTCGTCTACGACTCGCTATATAAATCCTGATTATTGGGTGGAAATTGAAAGAGGTCGAGTGTTTGAGGCTGCAATGTATTATTTGCCGTCTTCAACCTCTCGACCTCTTCGTATTGTGCGACGTGTGGGGAAATCTAATGTAAGTATTACCTTAGAAAAGATGAGAGACTTCTCTCCGTCATATGCAAATGGCAGACCAGTTGCAAAAGTACATAAAGTCGCAGTGGATATTAAGCCTAGAAAGGTTATTGTTCTATCGAATAATGAAGTAAATCAATCTAAAGAGTGGGAGTATATTATGGTTGCTCCTATCTTTACAATAAAGCTTGATGATGAGCGTAAGCCCCACTATCCTCTCATTATCAAAGATGAACATCCTTTCTTTGCGTATTTGCCAAAGCAAACGTCGAGAGGTATATTGAAGCGTTATGTTGATATTAGCCAGGTCGTAAGCATTCACAAATCCATGCTGTTGCAGAAAACCTCTGAAATCATAAGCGCAGACCGGATGGAGCTAATTGAGGATCTTTTGATTGAATTCCTGAATCTTGGATATGATCTAAGCGGCAAAAATGAACCTATTGAAGATGAAGGAGTTGAACCTACAGGAAGTTAAAAGGCCCTCTATTGAGGGCCTAATCTTTTTGATTTCTTTTTAGGGGCATTTAGCAATTCAACGATTTTTCAATTTCTTGTTCGTTTCATCCTGTGCCAGTCTGGAGCTGCAATACAGTGTAGCCATCTCGCTCTAAGGCTGCCGCATAGCCATGTTCGTCCCGTCGAATGGTATACGTCACTTGGTATTCTTTTTCCGCATATTCGAAGCTTTAGCTAGATCCTCTTTCGCTTTCATTGTTTTTATTGATTGCATTTGTATTTCAAAAAACAGGTTTTCAACTGCTTTTGCGTATTTTTTCTTAGCGTCATCCAGGGAAATCATATTCGCTTCTATGTATTCTGATTTTGCATGTATTCTGCTTTTCCTCTTATTATGCATAGTTATCACGCACTGCCTGCTGCAGCATCCCGACGCAGCGATCGAGCTCTATTTTAAGCTGCTTTTTATACAGTTCTGCTTTTTCTTGGCCACCCTCTGCGAATTGATAGTAGACCAGTTTTTTGAATCGATCGTGCGGAGGCACGATTTCCTGCCTATGTAAAATCCCATCCTGAACCAATTCATAAAGGGCTTCATATACGGCTGAGTGAGTTGGCTCATACCCGTACCGCTTGAACGATCCCTTCAGTGTGTCCAGGATCTGCAGCCCATAGCTTTTCTTTTGCTCCATTAATGAAATCAGATATAGCTTTAAAAACGCACGTTGCTTGAGCAAAAATCCTCTGCTCTCTCTTTTTCGTCCTTGCTCCATATGCTTTCCACCTTTCGCCGAAGATCTTATTCAATCTTTTTAATGGATACAGTCATGCCATGTTTAGATCCCAGATAACCTTTGCGGAAACCTTTCGTTGTATAGTTGTCACTAAGTATAATTTTTCTGCGTCCAAGAAATTTTTTGTCTAAAAGAAGTGTGCCATTTGAATAAATCTTGGAAATGGAACGCATATCCTGAATAAGACCACGAACGATTTCAACCTTATCGTTAGGTGCAAATGACATCATTTCGCTTTTTAAATTCCCTCCTCCCATTTTCATAATTATTCATTGTCTTAAATCTTCAACAGTGATTTTAGTATATACCACTTGCTTTCTTGCAGTCAATATGCGATAATCGCCCCCCTTCCTCCTTCTTACTAAGAGAATGATGCATATCCTCGAAGAAGGATTGAACGTATGTTCGTTGAAGATTTAAGACAATGTTTAAACAAGAAAAGCTGCCTGAAGGCAGCCTCCCTTTATTTGAGTATTCACTTGTTTTCCACAAGACGTTTGAAGTACATATAGATTTCTCGCCAGTTCTTCACCCGGTAATATCGGTTCATCAGGTAATGGTTATAGGGCATGTCAAAAAGGATGCCGGTTCCGGAGAATGACTCGATGTTGTGCGGGCCGTCGTCGATCAGGTAATCCATTTTCAAGAGATCCTTTTTGGTTAGGGGAATAAAATGACCGTATGGAATAAATGGGAGATGTTCTTGGATCCATGCCCATTTATCGGCCACCACATTTGGATGCGCAGACGAGACAATGTATACGTCGAAATGGTTCCATAAGAACTCCATGACCTCTTTCGCATGCTCTTTGATGCCAAGGTTGCGGAAAAAACCAGGCTCATAGAAATAATTGTAGATCTTTTTGCCGCATTCTGGCTTGACATATTTTGTTGGATCCCAGCTGATCATATCGGCCGACGTCAGATTGTCACCCCAGTCCTTGTTGTATCTTTCGATCCAAACCTTTTCCAAGTTATTAAGCGTGGTATCTAAATCCACACCAATGACTGTCCTCATATTATTCCCCCTAAACCCACGGATTTGTGGATGCAACATTGTCGTATCCAGGTTTGACTTCCCGGATCCGGTGCTTTCTTTTGATTTTATGAGTGGCGATCTCCGTTGCATCTTGTTTGTCTTTGGCTTTGACGGCCAGCACGCCGATAATGCCTTTGGTTGGCGGTAGCTCATACATGATGGTATACCAGGATTCATTCTCCAAAACCAACCAGCTCCATTTTTTCGGAGTTAATCAAATAACTTTGGATCTTTTGGTTGATTAATTCAATAGTATCTCGATTCAGTCTAGGGTTGTTCAGCAGTGCAGCAAGCCTCTCGATCTTGTTAAGATATGATTCATCTTCATATTCATAGACTTTGAAGATGCCGTGTTTCATTTTGGCTCCCTCCCGTTATGTAGAAGCCCCTTTATTTTTCAAGGAGCTTCAACTTGGTTTTGAGATAAACTTGTTCATGCACATGATCGATTGGCTGCATGCCGTTGACAATCGCATAATCCTTGGAGTATGAAAATTTGCTGAGAACATAGTAGTAATTGCTGCGCACACTTTCCAGCAGTTCCAGGTTGGACTCATAACGATCGTTTGATTCTTCGCCTTTCCGTCGGATGCTTTCTTCGGCCGGGATATCGATCATTATGGTTAAGTCGGATCGCCTGATATATTGTGTCAGACAGGATAGCCATTTTTCAATCTCTTCCATCTTGCTGTCGGGATTGGCCATTTTGTTTGCAATCATACCATATGCAATCTGACTGCAGAGGCCACGGTCCAGGATCAATACGTCAGTGGAATCTTCCAATGAGGAAATCCATTCTTGCTGAGCTTGCTTATCTGCTGCCATGATCAGCTCAATTGTTTTTTGATCCACATCATATGGCTCCATGCCTTCTGGCATATGGCCAGATTTTGTGAATAGCCATCTCCGTATCAGCTCGCCGGTTGGTGTACCATACCGGTGAAACCGGCTGCTGACAACACGATAGCCTTCATTGCGGAGTCGTTTGGCCAGCAGCTCTGCTTGGGTTCCTTTACCGCATTTGTCGATGCCTTCAAGGCTTACGATAATCATTTTGCTTGCTCCCCTTCTCTTCTCTCTTCGATTTGTTGCAAAGCGAGTTCGAGAACTGTCGTGTTGACAGCCAAAACAGCGTTGATCGTCTGAAGGATATTAATCTGGTGCTTGTTAACGATTGCACTGATAGCTTCATACATTTCTTCAGCGATCTCTGCAGATTTTTCTCGCTCATCAGGCTTCATGGCCGCTTGGATGACACTCAGAAATGCTTTCGTCTGATTAAAAAATCTTTCCATTGTTCCCTGTCCCCTTTGATCGCCTCGGTATCTGATTCAATATCCGTCAGGTCACTTAGGATGAAATAGAATACCCAGGCAAATGCGACTGACTTGTAGAAAAACTCATAGATGAGTATAAAGATCGCACATATGAGAAGGATTCTGACTTGCAATGCCACGTTCATCCCGTTCATTCAACTTCCTCCAAATCGAAATTAACTGGTACGATAATTCCCTTCTCGACCATGTATTGAAATTCCATATCGAGAACGAGTTGAATGGTCTCATCATCGACAGTGCGCCCCATTGCATGAATCCTTTCTCGAATGAACCTTCGCATATCTTCTTCATCCAGAAAGATCTCTTCATGGACTGGTATTTCTTGCTTCATCTAAATCCTCCCCTTCTCTTAATCTTCATCCAGCAGAATTTTGTGACGCCATGTGATCCCGCGTTTGCGATCGACACCAAAGTACCATTGACTTGGCCTACTGGATGTGTGAAGTTGATTGATGCTGAAGTCGCTGCCACCAACCATTGTGCCATTCAAGATTTTTTCTCCACCCGGAGAATCTACGTCACCTGGGTTGTGATGATGGCCAAGGACCAGATATCGGAATGTCTTGCCTTTCGCAGATAGCATTTTGGTTAGCCGACTGTCAGCACGATCGATGCCATAATACGGTATGCTGTTCCAGGCTTTGATTGTGTCACCATGCAATAGCAGCCATCCGTGGCCATTGATCTCGGCGAGCGTCCAGTTAGACTTCGGAATGTGCCATTCAATTCGGTCATTGTAATTAGCTAACAGCATTTCAAGTGTCTTGTAGAGAACATAGTCCCAGTTGATCCAGGAAGGGTTTTCTCCTTTTCGTCCAATTCGACCATGGTTGCCGACGATACACCAGATGCGGAGCTTCTCGAAGCTACCCAGAAGCTGAATGATAGACTTTCCGATCTCATGGACACCGATCAGGAACTGGTCCACAACAAGTGCGTCCAGGTGATGTTCCTGGCCACGATAGATGCCAATTCCATCAACGTTGTCTCCGAGCATCAAGATGTTTAAGACACTGTTGGGATGCTTCAGCTCTTCGTTGATGCGACGAACTTCATTCGTCAATTTTTGCATGCGGTGCTTGAAGATCTCGATGTTATATTCACCGAAGCCGTTTGTGTCATCTGGCTTGATTTCTTCGCCGATTTGAGCGTCTGAGAAAAGCAAGACATTCTCTTCTTCTGTCTGCACAGTCCGGATCGGTGGCGGAATAACTGGGTCTGGAAGCGGGAAGGCAACAATAGCGTTGCTTATGGTTTCCAGTAACAGTTCTGTTCTCCCGCGTTCTTTCAGCAGCTTGTTAATGATTCGTCTGTCTCGTTCGGCTCTTGCCTTCTCTTTTGCTTCTTCAATGGCTTGCTGCAATTCAGCCTCTTCATCGATGTCGATATCGATTTCGGTGTATTCATTTTGAGCTGCAGCCATTTCATACAAATGTGCCTTGTTCGATTCTTGCTTTGTTTCAGGTAAAGGATTTCTGCTTAAAGCCTTCCGGATCATTTCAGCAGTAAACTCAGTAGTTTGATATTTCTGGTTGAGTGCTCGTGCCACATCCGGATAAGTAAAGCCGGCTTGCTTTTTCAGCTCATAAGCAGCACACAAAATTTCTTTGCCATAATTTGAACTCCAATCCACACTGTCACCCCATTTCAGACTTTGGCGAGTCATTGAGGAAACCGGCATTTAAGTTCAAAGATCCATTCGTCAAACATCCACTTAGCAGGACTGCCTAATGCAAGTGAGAGGTCAATCAGCGCTTCCAATTCTTCCTTGGTTCGATACGGCTTGATCTGGTGATACCAGAAGCTGTCTTGATAGCCGTTAGCGAATTTGACAATGTATCGCATTCTCTTGTTGTCGGCTTTCTGGATTACCCCTAATTGATCCTCAAAAGGAGAAAAAGGATCAACCACAATGATCATGTCATCGGGCTTATACTTGATTGCTTTGTTTTTCTTATTATGGTTCATGAATGTCACCTCACGAACCCCTATTTCCCCTTACGGCCGCCCTTCTTTCCTCCTGGAATCAAGATGCGATCACCGGTTGTGATGGCCATTATACATTCACTCCGGCATTTCTTGCTGCAATAATGGCCATCAGCCATGCAATCTCAGATTGCGTCAGCGATTTGCTGTACGCCTTTTCATGCCAGCTCTTGTCGGTGATGATGCCTTTGTCATAAAATCCTTTCATCGCATCTCCCAGCATCTTCCACTGGTAATCTGACAGCACCATTTTCTCGTCTCCTTCTTTCTGTTCGGTTTTGTTCGGTGTTTTGGCCTCTTCGGTGTAGGAGACACCAAGGTAATCACAGATGCCTCTGGCAATTTCCTCAGCACATTCAATCCGGAAAGCATCGCTGAGCAACAGTTTGGCCTCCTCCAGATTGTCCATAAACGCCGCTTCAATCAGGCATGCAGGCATTTTAGTTTCCCTAAGCACATGGTAATTGGCTTCCTTGACACCTCGATCGACTTGCTTGGTTCCGCCGATCAGCCTTTTGTGGATCGCCTCTGCCAGCTTCTTGCCTTTGGTGGATCCAGGATAATGGTAGGTTTCCACACCCTTTGCAGACCCCCAAGTTCCTGTTGATGCATTGGCGTGAACGCTCACATAAATGTCAGCTCCTTTGGAATTGGCCAGGTTTGTGCGTTCTTGAAGTGGCGTATCTGCATCGGTTGGTGCAACCAGGAGAACGTTAATGCCGCATCGTTCCAAATGAACTTTACACTTGGCCACAACGGCACGATTGAATTCATTCTCATGCATATAATTGCCGGTTTCACTCTTCAACCCGCTTCCTTCTGGAAAGACTGGTGTTCGTTTGCCGGGCGTGTCCATGCCATGTCCGTCATCTAAAGCCACAAGATATTTTTTGGTGGTTGCCATGATGTTTCACCTCGCTTGTTGATATCTATCAGCGTCACCGCTGATATGTATTCCTCCGTGGTGTACTATCCAGCACTTCAATCCAACGAACGGCTACAGCTGCTACCTGGATCAATTCGTATCGCAAATTATCCAGATCCTTCTCCTGGATCCCTTTCGCAACTTCCCCGACCTCTTCAGTCAGTATCGCAAGCCGATCGCCGTTGCCGGTTGGCCAGATCGGGTGCTTTTTGTTCTGCAAATAGCGTTCTTTCGTGATCTCATCAAAGATCACTTGACGCAGTTTGTTTTGATTTAACCCCTTTGTTCGACCAAACATTAAGTTTCCTCCTGGTTGTGTAATGCACTACACAAAGTATAACATATTCTATGTAGAGTTTTCATATGGATTTTTGTCTTTGACAAAATTCTGAAAGTAAACGAGCAATTTGATAACGATCTTCTGATTGGTTGGGTCGGATTGCATGGACAAGTTGTTGATTAGGCAATCCAAAAAACAGTATTTCTCGTATATTAGCATCGAGAAACGGATGCCGGATAAATAGATCATCAAAAACCGATCGCAAGTATATGTGTCCTCGAAAAGCAATTTAATGTCTAACTCTCCAGTTTTGTGTCCAGGAACGAAGATGGGCTCTCCTCCGGCCGTATAACAAGAGTGCGGCCGATCGTACCAGATGCTGATAAAGTTCCCATTGACATCTAAGTCATGCCATTCACTTCGAATGCGAACAGAAAAAGTAGCAGCAGGGGGTTGATTCAAATATGCTTTAACAAGTTCCACTTGGATCATTCTCTTTCTCTTCTTCAGGATAAAACTCTACAATTGCAACCATTTCCCATATGGTTGTATTATCGTTTACAGTCAGGTATGGTTGGAATTTGCAGGACAATAATTTGTAAAAACTCTCAATGCCATTGCCGTTTTGAGTTACAAACACGCAGATTTTTTTATCCCATCCTGCTGCATATAGATTGATTACATTCAGAACCGAGTCTTCTATGTGCACAAAGAGTTCGTATTTGCCAGGATAAAACGGATGAGGTTGAATGGAATTGAATTGACACTTCACTTCCATGACCTCATTGCGGATATCCGCTATCCACATGGCAAACTTTATGATGATCCGGCTTAAGTATTGCTCAACAAGCTCCATTAGGGTCTCCTTTCAGTCGTTGTATGGAACAGCGCAGCTTGTCGGCAAGCATCATTAGATAATTGGCAGCGTCTGTAATGTCTTCAAGGACAACTTCATGAGCCACAATGGAGTCGCTGACATTCACCAAGTAGTTCAGGCTTTCGTTCACCTCATTTGCTTTGAGCTGGAATTGATGAAGCAAATAGACAATGGTTTCATTCTGCCAGCCCCCCTTCCACTCATTTTTGCGGAGTTGTTTCTCCATATCAATGGCAAACTGGGCAACTTCAGCTCTCATTGTAATGTCGGATGTTTGAATTGGATCGATCATGACCATCTCTCCTTATATCGAATTAAGAACTTCCATAGACGAAAATCCTTGAGCATTATCGGAGGTATTTCGTTCTCCAACTTCATATTAAACCGTGCTGGTATATAGGCCTTATATCGACATTCAGTAAACCGGTAGATAAAACCGCCTTTACGAAAGTAAACTTCAAAGGGCTTTGATTGAGTGATGCATTCTTTTCTAAATTTCTCGAAGTGATTTGGATCTGGGAACCCAGCTACCAGCCTCAGCTCAGACGGGGTGTTTGATATTGCGATGAAGCTATTATTCTCCTTTTTCTTATGATCTTTGATCCAGATTTCATATTGTTGATCATCAATGGTGAGGATCCCGGAGATAAAACCATTCCGCTGTAATATGCGTTCTATCGTGCTTTGCTCTTGCAATTTCAGATAGATTGAGGCCAGCTCGTTCAAGCGATGTCAACCTCCCATTTTGCCTGATCAATGTAGATGCTGTCAGCTACAAGATCATCCTTTGACTTCTTCCCCTTGACAACCACTTTCATGTTCTCTCTCAATGGCTCTTTCAGCTTTTTAAGCTGGCGATCGAAGATGACTACCTTCCGAACATCTTCTTGCGTGGAAATCCACATGTTTGCGTATCGATTGCCTTTCTTGGAGATTTCCTCTTTGTATTGGATAATGATTCCGGTCATTTGAATTCCTTCTTTGCCATCCGGATATTCATCCCAACGGGATTTGATCGTCACAGAAGTGCCGAGGAACTCACGTTCATAGTCGAGCAAATGCTTTTTGTTGAATGTAGTCGGGATTTTTTCTGCAGCTTCGTGGTCACCTTTTGAAATCAAGTAATTTCTGAGTAGTTGGTTTCGATTCTTATTGCAGAAGTCAAAGCATCCGGCTTTAATCAGAGCCATCACTTTCGTCTTGTTGACCTTCGTTCCGTTGGTTAAGAAGACCATTTCCTCTACATCTTTGAATGGTCGCTTGTTAATGATCTCGACTACCGTTTCTGCACTGACATTGGCTATGCTTGCAAGTCCGTAACGTATTACACCGATTCCTTCAAATTCTTGATCACCGATCTTCATGGTTGGTTTGACAGTGGTATCCGGCGTCCAGGAAGCAAATGATTTGTTGATATCCGGTGGAAGGATCTTGATGCCCATCTCTTCGCATTCCTTCATGTAGATGACGTTTTTCGGAACATCGTCTTTCTTTTTACCTTCAGAAATGGTCATGAGCGCTGCCATGAATTCAACCGGGTAGTATGTCTTCAGCCATGCGGTTTGCACCGATAGTTTGGCGTAGCAGGCACTGTGGGCCATATTGAAGCAGTAGTCACCGAATTTAATCCAATCCGCTTTGATGCGAAGCAGAGCTTCTTCTGGATAGCCTCGCTTTATGGCTCCTTCAATGTCAGGGACCTTCATGCAGTCAGGATCGTATTTGTCTGCCAGTTCCTTTGGAATTTCCTCTCCTCTGGCTTTCATGGCTTCTACCTTTGCGTTAAGCTCGCTGCGATTTTGCTTATACCAATCGCTGCCGTAGATCATCAAGTCGATCCACTTGTTCATCAGATCATGTTTCTTTTTCGAAATGCCTTTCCGAAGCAGGTTTGATTGACCTTTCGTAAAGCCGCCAAGCAAAATGGAAGCCTTCATGATCTGTTCCTGGTATACCCAGATCCCGTAGGTGTCTTTCAGGATCTCTTCTAACTCCGGAAGTGGATAAATCACTTTTTCACGACCATGTTTTCGGTTAATATAGCTTGGAATCAGGTCCATCGGACCTGGCCGACCGAGCGCCACGATAACGGCAATGTCATCGAAGCAGGTTGGCTTCATTTCTTTGATGATTTGCACATAAAGTTCTGATTCGCATTGGAAGATCCCGGAGAGATTCAATTTTTGATAGATCTCTTGATAAACCCTCGGATCATTTAAGTCGATTTCATCGATGTCTACTCTGCCCCAAATTCCTGCGTTTTGCATGGTGAGTTTGATCAGATCAAGCGTATCAAGCTTGAGAATGTCGAACTTCACCAGAAGCTTTCCGATCCACTCCATGTCAAACTGAGTGGTTACCAGCCCGTCTTTGTCAAGCCTCAAAGGCACCCGCTTTGTCAGTTTTTCTGGAGATAATACGATCCCGCCAGCATGCGTGCCGTGCTGCCTGATATGTCCCTCCAGCCTTCTCGCTGCGTTCCACCAATCTGGATATTGATCGGCCATCTGCTTGACCATCGGTATAGTTGGATCATTGTAAGCTTGCTCCAGGTGCGACTTCTTACTGCTGTATGTTTTGAGCGCTTTATCCGTGATGGCCTTTGCAAACTTGTCCTCTTCATCGAGCGAATATCCGAGTGCTTTTGCCACGAAACGGATGGCTGATCTTGCTGCGAGTGTGCCATTAGTGCCGATCTGTGCCACCTTTTCTTCGCCATAACGTTCTTTAAGATATTGTTGGACAGCCATTGCCCCATCATACGGAAAGTCTATATCCACGTCAGGAAACTCCGGTCTTTCTGGATCGAGAAACCGTTCGAACATAAGGTTGTGCTTGATTGGATCCAGCGTGGTAATCTTCAGTACCCAGGAGACAAGCGAACCAGCTGCAGATCCGCGTCCAGGACCGACCAGAATCCCCTGATTCTTTGCCCATTGAATGAAGTCTGAGACGATCAAGAAGTAATCTGCAAAACCCAAGGAGTTGATTACTTCCAGCTCATATTTTAGTTGCTGGGCGTATTTTTCCATTTGCCCTGTCAGATACGAATGTTTGATCATCTTTTCAAACAATCCGTTCCAAGCTGCTTGTTCTAACAATTGATCGGCATTTTCGCCTTCTGCAACCGGGTATTTTGGCAAGAGTGGCTTGTCTGGCAGTGTGACATTTACCATATCTGCGATCTTGCGTGTATTGGTGATTGCTTCATCGTCGTTCACAAGCAATCGGATCTCTTCTTCTGATTTCATGTATAGCTCTCTCGAATAGACGAGCCGATTTTCGTCTTGCACACATTTTCCCATCGAGCCGGCGACTAGAATGTTATGTACATCATAGTCTTCCTTCCGTGCGTAATGCACGTCTGTTGTTACGATCTTGGGTGTGTTAGTCTCTTTGGCCAGCTGATCAATAATCGCATTCAGCTTTATTTGCTCTGGAATTGTGGTTGCTTGCTTTTCGAGGTAGAACGAGTGAAACGTCTCTTTGCATTCTTGAATAAATGCTTTAGCTTCGTCCAGCCTTCCAGCGAGAGCAAGCCGAGCAAACCAAGAACCCAGACAAGCGCTAGTAGCAATAAGATGGGCCCCCAAATTACGGCTGCGAATGAAAGCAAGATCAGTACGAGGATCAGAGTAAAAGCCATTGATATGAGCATCTGAAACAATTTCATACAGGTCCTCCAATCCTTGATTGTCTATGGCGATTAAGACAAGATGATAATTATCGTATGATAAGTAGTCATAAATCTCTTCTCGGAATTCCTGAAGTTGGTCATCTTCAGATTGGCCTAATGTGAACAGGTCTGTGCCTCCACCGGAAGACATCAGATAGTCGGACAGCAGAAGTCTTGCCTCTGCATCGAATTCTTCTGGGTGTCTTTCGATTTTCTTGATAAATTGCTGCAGCGGCTTCACTTTCAGGCCGTACTTGGCGGCGAGTGCTTCCCGTTTCTCCTTTAAGAATTCCCCTTTTTTCAGCCGGTCCCTGGTCATATACGCTTCGCATCCAGGTATGGGCTTGATCCCCTGCTTCAAACAGATGGTAATAAAATCGGGAATCGCTCCGCACACCCCGTGATCCGTGATAGCCAGAGCTGGACTCCCGATTTCTTTCGCCCGTTCAACCAGCTCATGTACTTGTGACAGTCCATCCAATGTTGAAAATTCGCTATGAACATGCAAATGGACGTGATTGCACATGGCTGTCTCCCCTTTTCTTGTTGTGATTATTCAGAGCTTCCCTCCGCAATAACTTCAAGCCCGCTGTTCTCGATCAGCTCACTTGCGTTTCTGGCCAGCTTTTCTTCCTCGATCTTTCGAATCCGGGAAACGATGGTGCTGGGCTGAACAGCAGCGCCAATCACGACGATGTTGTTGTCCTTGGAAGAGACAATGATTGAGCGGGTCTTTTTGCCCTGCGTGAGGTTGATAAATCGATTGTTGTTCTTCGCCTCATCCATCATGCGCTTGATCGGCGCCGAATCTGGCCGGCTGATAGTGATGATCTTTTCAACACTGACATAATTGCTAAACCCTACATCTACGAACATGATGCATTCCACCTTTGCGTTATGACTTGTTCATTTTTTCTTGTCACTTCTCGAATCAAGTCACCATTGGTGAAACCCTCAATCACATCAGGCACTGGAAGTGCGTTCGCAATGGCATGTTGGATTCTCAGTACGTCCTGATACAATTCGCTTCCAAACTGGAATGGAATTGGATACCTTAGCTCTCCATTCTGCCTTGTGGCACCGGCATGGCAGTAGAAGTTATAAGGGCATTCCACGCACTTGTAGTAAGATGGCGTATACCCTTTTGGAATGGCAGGCACTCTTCTTTGCTTGGCGAGTGAGATGAGATACTTTGCTCGATTCATCAACTGTTGCCCATAGACAGGATCGTATTCCACCACGTACTCCCAAATTTCTTGATTGTCTTTGTTTTCGACAAGGATAACGCCTTTCTTAAACCCAGTCAGATGCAGGTAAAACGTGAGTTGCGCATAGTGCTCCTTCTTAGGTTTGTTGTTTTTCACCATCCACTCGAAACTTTTGCTGAAAGCACTCTTGAGTTCAACCAGGTAATCTTCGCCATGCGGGTTGGCAAACGTCCTGATTTTGATCCAAGCGTCTGTGTGACCACTGATATCTTCATGTTCAACCTTCATTTCCGCCTGTACCAGAATGCCCATTTTAGCAAACAGCTTCTCGTAGCGCTCGTGCATGGAATGACCGTTCTCAAAGATTCTTGTGAGAACATGATCATTGATAGGCTTGGGAACCATCATCATGTCGAAGACGATTCGTCTGTCGCACATGCCGATCGTGCTGGGATGGAGCTTATTGCGCATCGGACGTGTTCCGCTTTTTTGTTCTTCTTCGTAGTAGCGGTTGATCATCGGTTCTAATAATCCCACAGCGTTCACTCTCTCCAATGCGTAATGCGTTACATACTTATTATATCCGTAAAATCAAGCCGAATCAAGCGAAAATTGGAGAATAAGCGAGAATAACAGAGATTTTTCACTCTTTCTGTGATTCCTGTATTCGCTTTTTGAAAAGCTTGAAATTCTTTTCTGTGAACACATCGATGCCTCTATACCATGGGAATGGATAGATGACATTTCCGACAACAACACCTAGCCCGCTGTGATGCTCATAGATTTCATCAATCGTGACGTTGCATTTTGTCACATAAAACTCGCCATCATATGCCAAACATCCAATGCGAGTGATTCTGTCTTTCTCTGCTACCTGAGCCATTTGATTTCTCCTTTCAGCCGCATGCTCCGCAGTCTTTGCACAAGCTCACGCCTAATTTGCCCGATATAGACCGGGTTCAGACCAATACTTCTGGCGATTTCCTTGTCAGAGTATCCACATTCATAATATTCAACCAGGATCCGTCGCTGTCTGTATGTCATGCTTTTAAATGGTTCTCCGCAGCCGTAACCTAGGAACCAATTCTCGTTATTCAGATCAGCATGCAGCTCCTGTCTGATCGGTAAGGGTTGCTCTGTACGGTTGATGATTTCTTCGCTGAATGGAACGATTTTCTTGGAGAAGAATGCGTCTTTGTATCCGCCCCGCTCCGCATCGCCCGCATCGAAGAGCTTCGAGTCAATGTGCTTCTTGAGTCGGTAACGATATGTCTTGTAGAGATATCGCTTAAACCCGACACCTTGCTCCTTGTAATCTCTGGCGCATTCCAGAAACACCATGACCAGCTCGCTGAACAGCTCGTCATATGGCATTTCATTATCGCTCGGAGGGTCAAAAAGCTCATAACCGTCAAATACTCTGGAGATTCTTTGTAATACTCGGTAGGCCGCTGCGATCGTTTCGCTCTTATGGTATTTGGGTCCTCTACGGAGATTTCGTGTAATATCCTTGCTCCGAATATAGCAGGACAGAAAGCGCCGGATGTCATAGTTGTCAAAGTCGATGATCTTGTACCGGAACATTTTGTAGTATTTCAGAATGTAGTTCCGGTACGAGTCAATCAATGGCTGCGAGTTTCCTGTTTGCTGGTATTCCAGCACGAGATCATCCACGGCTATTCAACTCCTGATAGCCGTTGCATTTGGATGTCATGCTCGTGCTCTTTCTTGTAAATGTAAACTTCAAAGTGGGGCTTTTCACCAGGTGGCACAGTATCGAAATCCAACACTCGTGGAAGTGCGTAATGGTCATCATCATAGATAATGCCATTGAAAGCATCACACATGAGCTTGAACACGTTGTTGGTGTCCCGATCTCTTGATTCATTAGGAAAATGGGCAATCAGTTCAACGACCACTTTCTCCCGGCTGGTTGTTGTCCACCCGGTGTCTTTGACCCACATGGCAGCTAGCGCTTCCCATCTTTTCTTAAGGTCCTCTGCTGGCTTGGAGAGGCGCCGACCACCCTTGCCAGTATGAACGTAGATATGATTGACGCTCGGATAAACGCCTGGATCACCATCTTCTTCTCGATGAATAATCCAGACTTTTTCCCTCACGGATTCTTCTTTACCATTGCGGTTGACTTTCTTGATGGTTTTTCCGTCTGCGTCCCGCTTCACCCGGTAGCCACGGAATTTGCCGTACATCATCATGGGTAGAATAAGTGGCTGCATAGGTGGCTCCTCCTCAGTTGATTTTGAGGGATGCAAATGGCGACAGCATCAGGGTGATCACAACAGCTTCGCCGAGGAACTTTCCGTTCGAAAAGCGTTTGACGTAGTTCAGGTCTTTGGCCGTATACATGCTGGGATCAATGCCGTATTCCTGCTTCGCATATTTCATGATGGTAGCTTCAATGAGCGCATCCCGCGTCAGGTTGACCTGATCTTTCATGCGAAGTTCGTGCCATTCTTTTTCCTCCGCTTCCAGGACCGAATTGATGGCATCGCAGTATTCGTCGTAGGTTAGCCGGCATTGGCTTCCGAACTGATCGAATTTGTCTGGCTCCAGTGTCAGGTCAACAGTGCGAATGCCCGCCTCCTGCTTCTCATGAATGGTAATTACTTTATCGTTGGTTTCAAGCTCGTGCGTCTGGCTTTCCATGGCGAAGTTCCGCTTCGCTCCGATTCTGCTCATTTTTCTTGACTCCCTTCTTTGCCAGGTCTTCCTGAATATTAATTCCCTTGCCGAGATCCTCGACAATATCCACCATCTTCTTTTTCATGATCTTCACCACCTATTTTGTAATGCATTACGTTTTTATTATAGCATAGTTGGATAATAAAAAAAGAGGGGATTTTGCTTGAATCTCCCTCTATCTCTGGATTTCGTTATTTTCCTAGCAATTTCACGAGATTAATTAATCCATAGCCAAACATCTCATCCTTGCCTGCTGCGCCAAGATCCACTACAGCATTTCTAAGCGCTTCATGCACCTGCTGAACCGTTGGTCGTGCGGCCCCCTGTTTTTTCAATAGCGACAAGTAAAGTGCCACGCAGCCCGTGATGACCGGTGTGGCCATGCTGGTTCCCGAAAGCTCGGCGTACTTGCCATTGGGATATGTGCTGTAGATATCCACGCCAGGCGCCATGATTTCATTTTTGATGCCATAGTTGGAGAAAGAAGCACGCTCATAGGTCATATCCATGGCTGAAACCGCAATGACCTCATCATACATGGCTGGCCAGCAGACTTCTCGATTCCCGTTTCCAGTTGCGGCAATCAGAATGATGCCTGCATCATGCGCATGCTTGATGGCTTCATGCACTTTTTTTGGCGGCTCGGTGCTTACGCCCAGGCTCATGTTGATGATGTCCACGTCCTGGGCGATTGCCCATTCGATGCCTCGGATAATGGCATCGTATGTGCCACCCCCGTTATCACCCAGCACTTTTGCTGCATACAACTCGGCCTTGGGTGCGACGCCAATCATGCCGATGCCATTATCTACACCGGCAATGATGCCGGCCACGTGCGTACCGTGACCTTTCCGATCCATGGCGCCATAGGGCGATTTGGTAAAGTCAATATACGCCTTCACATTATCCTTCAGATCCGGATGATTGTGATCGATTCCTGTATCCAGCACAGCCACCTTGATGCCTTCTCCTTTTGTCTTATGCCAGACACGTGGTGCCATAATAGCACTCAGGCCCCAGTCTATGATCTCCGTGCCGGCAGAAGCGGGAAGCACCTTCACGACTTCAGCGTCGTAGGTAAAAACTTGGTTCATAAAATTCCTCCTTGTTTTTACCCTGACCCTTTTCCCTACACATATTGTAACACATTACAAAATGGACCTGATCATGAGATACGCCGCTGTTAGGAAGGATATGCAGGCGCCGCAAATAGCAAGGATCATTAAATGCTTCCTATCTTTTTCTAATTGAACCTCATACTCTTCCATTGTTTGATCCGGCTTCTGGAATTCGCAACGTGAATGAAATTTTGGCAATGCCTATGCTCCTCCGGAGGCTGATGATGCATCTCCTCAAATTGCTGAAGATATTGGCTGATTAGTTCCATCGTATCACTTCTTGATCACTTCTCTTACTTTACCGCACAGTTTGCAGGCATGGTAATCCAGTTTGCATCCGTACTCTCGAAGCACAATCGTGCTGCGATATTCGTATTTATGCCGGGTTTTGAGCCAGCACCGCAATTGTTCAAACATGTCGATCACCTCCTTTAACACCACTCCATGCAGTAACTTTTGGCTGGGCATTTATCGCAAGCATAGGATTCCCGAGGGTAGTACCATCCCTTTTCCATATGCTCTTTGAACAGACGAATTTGCTTGTAAAGCCGCTGATAATCTTTCTTCCGCCGCTGCGCATATACGCTTGTTCCGAGTTTCAGGTACTGTAGGCACATGCTGTCCACTTCTTGCTTGAACATCGAGTGAAAGCCGATTGCCTGCAGCGTAAGCGCCATATCGGTGCGGTTCCAAAACTCATCCTGCTTATGGCTGGAGGTTTTGAAATTGACGATCTCCATCCCACGGCTTGTTTCCCGAATCAGCGGTATCCGGCCAGTGATGAATAGATCTTCTCCGAACGGGATCCGGAACTCTATATTGACAGCGATCACTTTATCCGGAGCGAATTTCTGTTGCCGGTGGAAATTGTTCAGCATGCCGAGCGCCTCCAGCTCCCGCTTGCGCTGCGAAGCTTTGGTGTCGAATACGATGTTGATTGCCTTGTCACCATACCAAATGCTGCTGAATTTTTCTTTGAGCTGTTCCATGCTGATGAACTTGCCTTCCCTCAGCTTCATGTAAAAGTACGTCAACGTCATCATGACCGCTTCCCGGAGCCCGTCATTCTCCGTCACCTTGAGTCCAGGCACTTGGTCTTTGTATCGTAGCTTGAAACGCAATGGACACGCTTTGAACTCGTAGAGCTGGTCAATGGTAATTTCCATGATCCTCACCCCTCCCCATGGAATACTTCTTTTTTTCGCCCATGGCGATGATCTCAAGCAAAATTTGCTCCTCATCGAGCCGATTGCCCTCGCTGTCTGCAAAGTACGGTGTCACCTTGATCTCAGTTTCTTGCTCTTCGATATCGACCATGATAAAACGGTTTGAGGGAAGATTCTCTCGCTCCAGTTTCTCCAGTGCAAAGTTGAGCTGTTTCTGCATTTCCGCTCGCACCTCCGGTGTATTCGGCTTGCTTTTGAAATGCTCCACAGCTTTGCGGATTGTCACTGTGGCCACTGCGAACAGGTCCTTAATCCGTTCGTTCCTTATCTTCATGTATGCTGTTACGAGCTCCATGGTATCAGCATCCCTTCTTCATCAACGTTGAAGCAGAAACCGTATTCGATTTCTCCATGTACATTGAATTTGAGCTGCACGCCGAGGAATCTCTCATAACCCATCTTTGCAAATTCAGTCTGTATGGATGATTCCAGATCCGGGAATAAATCTTTAGTGATTACTTTGTGCTTCCGCTTGAAGCGATGCATGCACTCGATCATAGTATTTTCCAGCTCTTCGATCTGCGGCTCGCTGGGTCGTGGCCGACGACAGTTTGCCACATACGTCTCAACGAGATTCATGATGGATCCTCCCTTCAATTTCAAATTTTCCCGGCGAATATAAGTCGAGACGAGCTCCAATGATCTTGGCTCTTGATATACGCTGCTAATGTTCCAATTTATTTTGGATGCCGATGTGTATGTATAGCCCCAATGCAGACTCTGCAGGGGCATTTTGTGTGTTTTGAGATAGGCGAGTATGAGTTCCATAGCAGGTTTCTCTTATTGCATTTGCTGAGCAATGGCTTCCTGAAGTTTCGAATATGGGTCTTCCCATCCTTCAGGCTTCATTATTTTCCCGTCTGCCCTATAGTGCGGCTTGCCATCTGGCCACAATTTACTCATATTGGCTTGCTGAACGATATCCATTAGCTCCTGCGGCCGAACACCCATTTCAACCAGAGTGCCAATTGCAAAATAGATGACATCGATCATGGCATCTGCCTGATCTACGATTGTATTTGCATCGAGGAACTCCTGCACTTCTTCTTTGATCCAATTCATCCGCTTGATAGCCCGATCTGGATCAAGTAGCGTCGGCTTATCCTTTGTTGGGTGATTGAAAGCTATGTGGAACGCTCGGACCTGTTCCCATGTTAGATCCAGCCCTCGTTTGTCTTGCATTTCCATATAAGTCTCAGTCAAATTCATATGAATCCTCCTTGTTAGATGCGGCGCATTTTCAGGCGCTCGTTTACTCGCTCCCAATCCTTCTTGGTTATCGTCTGCACGTTAGCCTTCTTGTAAACGCCCTTTTGTGAGAAGAAATCATGTGTGATGAACTCGGCGCTTTTGGCCGTCGCATTCAGGACGATAATGTTCACCGGTTCTTCTGGGAAGTAATCTTCGAATCCCAGATTTTGCAGCGCACGATTGGCGTTATAGCGCACATACGCTTTTACCTCATCAACCAGCCCGATCTCGGAGTAGATCTCTTCGGTGTAAGCCATTTCGATTTCGTGAAGCTCTTCAAGAAGAGAGATCATCATTTGGCGAACATTAATCTTCGTTTCTTTATCGAAGGATTCAAACAGTTCCTGCGCAAGCAGGCCGACATAGACCCCATGAATTGCTTCATCTCTCAAGATGAGGTTGATGATTTCGGCCGAGTTGGTCAACATTGCCTTGCCATCAACACCGCCGCCGGCGAGAAATAACGGCAGAAAAAATCCGGAGTAGAATAGATAGCTTTCAAGGAAGACCGAAGCAACCAGCGCCATGAAAAGATCTACATCGTTTTCGATATTCAGATAATATTCTTGAATGATCTTGGCCTTCTTCTGCAGCAGTGGATGCTCTTTGACCCACACTTCCAATAGCCAGTCGATGTAAGAACTGTCCGTAATTAGTGTCGTGAAAATGGTCGAATAGCTCTTCGCATGCATGTGTTCCATCATGGCCATGAAACCGAGAACGGATTTCCGTTTGAGCTCTTTAATTTGCATGGCCAGCCACGGCATGCCAACGTTTGCTTGAATCGTATCCAGGAAGGTTAGGCCGGCAAGCGCAAAGGCGTATGACTCCTGCAGCTTTCTATCCATGGCTTTCCAAATCTTGATGTCATCCGATGGGACGAACTCTGTATCAATCCAGTTTTGACGATTGTTTTGCTCCCAAAAATATTCAGTAAATGCATCGATCTTCCGGTTCCAATTGACGGCATGCAAAATCATTTGTTTATTGTTAGACTGCACAGGACTCACACTCCTCTTTGGCCAGCTCCCGAGTCCGTGTGTAATATAAACTCTTCAGGCCTTTCTTGGCGGCATAAACGTAGTACATTGCAAGTTCATTTGTCGGAATATCCGAGTCCACAAAGAGGATGCAGCTAATTCCTTGGTCCACATGAATCTGCGCAGCGGCAACCAAGTCAATCAGATTAAACATGTCCATCTTGTAGGCACTCTTGTAAATAAAATGATTTTGACGGGACAGGAACGGCATTGGGTAGTACGTCTTTGATTTCTCGTAAGTTCTTGTCTCCACCTGGTCTGTAACCGGCATGAATCCTTGTGTGCTGTTCTGGATGTAACTGATCGATTGCGTCGGAGCTCCAGCCAAACGGTAGGAATGGTAGATGCCGTTCTTCATGACTTCGCCTTTCAGCCACGCCCAATCTTCCGGCCCCGGAATATGCTGTTTACCAAACAATGATTTGACACGATCGGTTTTCGGGCGGTAATCATTCGTCAGGTAATGGTCGAAGTAGCTTCCGTCAGCGTAGTCGCTACGCTCGAATCCGTCGAACGTTTCGCCGAGCTCGATCGCTATTTCCATCGAGCGTTTCAGACTGTAGAAGTTGATCGCATTGTACAGGGCAGTGACAAACTCCAGCGCATAATTGCTTTCATATGGAATCATGGCGCTGGCCAGATATCCGTGAAGATTCATTAGGCCGAGGCCCACGCTGTGCATTGTTCGGTTAGCCAAGTTGACACCCGGTGCATTTTTTACATTTGATTTGCGTACTACGTCGGTCAACATATCCATGCCATCATAAACGGATTGCTCAATCGATTCGTTCATCATGATGTTATATGCATTTAATGAACCAAGCACGCAGTTGATGTCTTTCCGGATCGTATGCTTTTTGCCCCAATCGTTGATCTCCGATACTTCAATAAGCTGGAAGATCTCGGTGCAGAGATTAGAGAACGAAATATTACCGAGCTTCCGGAGCGGGTGAAAACGATTGGCGTTTGTTTGATACATCAGATACGGATAGCCAGTTTCTACTTGCTGCTTGGCAATTTCATTGAGATATTCTTCTGCATTCTTCGGTTCGCTCTTTCGAATCTTGTCGTTTGCCACGAGCTCGTAATACATTTCATCGAAGTCGATTTCGCTCATGTGCTTGCCGTATATCTGCTTGATGTCGTAGGGGCTAAACTGATAGAAAGGTTCACCCTTCTCTGCAAGCTCGAAGAAAATGTGCGGAACAACTAGGCCGGTCGAGAGTTTCTTGAGACGGAATTTTTCGTCAGCGTTGTGCTTCTTGCTATGCAGCAGAAGATCTGCATCCAGATGGAAGATCGACACGTAGGCGGCGCCGCTGCCATTACGCTGCCCCATTTGGTCCCATGCGTTGAATGTATCTTCCATGAGCTTGGCGACGACCATGATACCTTTTGCTGCGCCCTCGTAACCTTGGATTGGATCGGACATGGCTCGGATATTGGAGAGGTTGACAGACACCCCGCCACCTACCTTCGAGAGCTGGCCGCAGCAGTTCAAAACATAGTTGATGCTGTTCAGCGAATCGTCTGCGATCAGGAGGAAACAAGACACGAGTTCACCACGGCGAGCACGACCAGCATTCATATAAGATGGTGTGGCTGGCTGATATTCTTGTTTCATAAGAGAGTGGATATAGCGGCGGGCTCGATCCATTCTTCCGGCTGCATAATATAATGCAACGATCGTATTATGGTCCTCATAGGTTTCGAGGTATTGTTTCTTGTCGTTGGTCATCAGGGCATAATCTTGATAGAATTTACTGATGGCCATAAAACTTTTGAATCGGAAGTTGTACGAATATGCAATGTCACGGATCTCCATGATCTGATCCATTGTATATTCTTTCAAAAGCTCCTTGTAATAGTATCGATTTTTCACTAGCCACTTGATTCGATCTTCAGGTGACTTAAACTTGCGCATTTTGCTGGTTACTTCAGCCTGGAACAAGTCGATCGCCGTTTGATCGTGCTCAAGCTGATAAAAACCGTCCTCGTGCTTCTGAAGAATCTTGTTGTTGGCTTCAATGTAATTCAAGTCTTTTCACCCTTTCTGTAAAAATTTGAACATCGCTGGGCTTACCGGCTAGCTCAAATTTATGCAAGATTGGAACATGATAGCGTGAAGAAATGATATCGGCAGCATAAGCAAACAAAGGCCAGTTGCGATTGCCGCTGGCTGCCACCCCTCGAAGCTGGCTTCGATTGCGATCTAAGAATTTAATCACTTCAGCCGGAGCTTCTCCAAATCCGCATGTGTATGTCACTGCTACGAATGGCTCATTAACGGTTACACCGTCTTCCATGCGCAATAGCGGCATTTCGAGCTTTTTGACAAAACGGCTTACCTGCCCAGTAAGGCTTGCATAAGCGATCAGCATTGAAGTATCACCACCATGTAATGCATTACGCATTTAGCAAGTAATAATAATTATATGTTAAAAAAAATAAGTTTCAAGATATTGACATGGGGAATCCCCAACACTACTACATGTTGGGGTAAGTGCTGACGTATCTTTTATTGGTTGCCAATTCTCGGTTTTCCAGTCGGTCCTTCATTGGGACCGATGGCATCCAGGACAACGAAACTGGAACGCTGCAGAGCGGCAGCGGCGCCCAGATGCTTAATGATGTCCTGATTGTTCCGAACCACAAGTTGAGCCTGTGACGAGGGATCGTTAATGATCTTATTGGTTTTTTCGGCTACTTCAAAGATGATTTGTTCCAAGAGTTCTTCCAGCTTATATCCGTTTGGATTTTCCGACCCCATCAATATCGGTGCTTGGTTCATTTTTGATCATCTACACTTCAATCGAGATAAACTCGAAGCGCACGATCTGATTTGCCAGCGCAATGACGAATCCAGGAGTCCCCATCGGCGGTTCCATGCGTTTGGACGGCGAGCTGGGCCCTTCGTGGCTCTCGATCATTTGGGCCAAAGCATCGAGCATCTGGCCGTTGATCATGTCTTTTCCGAGATCTCTGATCGTCTTGGCAGCCGCCAATGGGTGTATATAACGCAGATCTTCCGGCAGGCTGTTTTCAGAGATGTCGCTGAGCAGAACGGCCGTCAGCATCATGTCTCGATACGGACCACCCGTTCCTTCACGGTTGAGCAACTCGTTTACGAGCTTGAATACCCTCTTCGTATGCGACACCGTTTCTTTATTCTGATAGAATACCGCCGGTGCTGCAGCCAGCATGTTCTCGGTAAAGGCTTTAATGTCGGCTTGAACGATTCCCTCCAGCTCCGGCCGGAAAATCATAAGCGCTTCTTTTACTTCGGTCATATGGATCAGTTCCTCCCCTGTGTGTAGTAGCATTTTCTGTGCGTTCGATTTTCAATCTCCCAGTCGTCGTACCATGCGGCCGTATTTGGGCCGGTAGCTATTCTGGTGCTGTTGATGCCGGGCTCCTTGATGTCTTTGCCGCAATACCGGCAATAAACAGGTTGGTTAATGGATCGATAAACTTGCTGCAACGCAAAGGGTTTGAAATCCGGCATGTAGCCGGTTGTTTTCTTGGCCATTTCGATCACCTGTCTTTCTCATCGAGGTCAATGCGCTCTCGGCGAATCATGCGATTCAAGACGCTCTCTGTATGCACATCTTTCTTGCACAGAAGCCCTTCTTGATTAAGAACGCATTTTTGGCATGCGATATGCGCCGAGTTAAAGTTCCTGCACTTGTAGCAAAGTGGGCACTCTTCAAAGGCAGTGCAGTACCCCGCCACTTGGTGGCGAGGCATGTTTAGTTTGTCGTGCTTGCTCAGATCAACGCCTTTTTTAGCTTTCACGTTGACTGTCTTGATTTGCTCTTCTTTGTACTGCTCAACAAGCTCATGTCGCTGGCTTTGTGTCAGGCCCCCCTTGTAGATTTTATCCAGCATTGACATCAACCCCTTCGTCAAAGCCAAGCTCAAGCAGATCTTTCAGACTGAGAATAATCTTGCGATCCTTATTTGGATCTTTTTCTGCTTCCTCCAGCTTTGCGACGAGGTGTTCGCTTTGCTCTTGCAGCTCATCCATTTCATTTTGCAGGTCTCGAATCTGGTTGACCAATTCCACCAATCTCGGTGTCGGCGGCTCATTTTTCAGCTTTGGTATGGAGCTGTACTCCTGGTGCAGCTTTCCCAGCTCTGTGGAGATTTCTTTGATCCGCATCTTGTTCATGGCCAGCTTATGCGCCATTTGTTCCTCGATCTCTCTAAGTGTCTTGGCTGGTCCGATTAACATAGTGATCTCTCCTTATTTGTAATAGATAACTGAGATGTTATCGACAAGCGTATCGATAGCATCGTTGCCAGAAGTGGCGGCGCTTTGGAACACCATAACCGGAATGGGGTTGTTCTGGTCATAGGAAGCCTGCAATTCTTTTCCGTAATAACGGATCTTCATTGCGCCGCCGTCAGCTTCAATGCTGAGCTTGGATGGATCCAGAAAGAAAGTCCCGTCATGAAGCTTGGCAGGATCAACAGGTTCATCGAATGGAATTTGCTGCATGCGATCGCCAACCTTGAATTGCAGATAACGATCCGTCACATAGATCGTTCCGACATTTGGGAAGTCCAGCATGAAGATGGTATCCACCACATCGCTAAGTCGTTGTGGGGCCAAATTCATGTTGACCACAAAGCGAGATGCAGCTGGGATTGGCTCTCGGAAGGTTTGAATGAAATCATTCAGATCGTAATATTTCTTGTCTTCCACATAGATAGCTGAAGAGCTCTCAAAGCCTACTGGATATTCTGCTGTATCGAACGTGGCGTTCAGCAGCGTCTGACTCAGCACTGGCGCTACATAAGATTGCTCCAACTGCGCAAGATTATTACCCTTCAGCAATGCATCATAGATGGAGCTCTTATGTTCGATATCCAGTCCAAGCGGATTCTTGTTTGCCGTTTCGGTAATCAGACCGATGACGACGCTCTGATTAACCTGGCGATTGTTTCGCACTTCGAAGACCCACTTCTTCTCCGGAGCATAGCGCACACGAATGAAATCAATATCGTGCGCAATGTTGATGCCATCGTTAGCAGATGCGAAAGTGAAGGTGCTGAGTCTGTTTTCTGATTTCACCACATAATCGTCGATGATTTCGGCGATTTTGGCGTTGAAGACCAGCTCAATGGAGGCATTGTTGCGCACATTGTAGTTCTGCACTTCAAAGGAGCATTCGAGCCGGTGTTTCTTTTCTGGATCGAAATAGTAGGAAAATATCATGGTTTATTTCCCCTCCCGCTTGATAATGGTCATTTGGGAGCTGTCTTTCCAGCTCGGCAGGTCTGTGGCGATCGGGACTTCGACACTGCCTGTCGGATAAAAAGTCAGCACCTTTGTGACTTCATCCAATTTGACGTTATCTCTTAGGCCAAATGAGTGTGCCACGAATCCGCCGGTGCTGATTTCAATGGCTGAAAGCTCGATCATGTGCGCCTGAAGGTCGTTGACCATTTCCAGGTGACGATCGGTCAGCTCATTGACGACCTTATAGTGGTCCTCTCGAATGGCCTTGTGTCGTTCCAGGCGATTTCTGGCATGTTCCAGCTGTTTCGCCTTGTCTTCTGGTGCCACCGGAAATTTGTCTACTTCATCCTCCAGAGCGAGCACCAAAGCAGCCTGATCCACAATATAGTCAGTCATTTTGTCGATTTCGTCCTTGTATTCTGTTATGGTTTCTTGCAGCCTGACCTTTTGTTGAATCTCCCCGGTGATCAGGGAGCGCAGATATTTGGTCTGCTGCTCAATACTGGACGTAGGGGATGATGCGGTTTTCTTTGATTCCTGCAGCTCCATGCCTATTCCTCCTTAGATATTGAATGTGTGTTGCTCGTATTGATTCCGCCTGCGCCTGCGTTGATTTGCGATTTCTGGCTTGGACGGCAAGAACAGCCCCTGCTCATTCAGTTTTTGCCTCCAGCGACGAATCACTTCTGGCCGTGTGGCGTGATCAATGTCTTCCAGCTCGACGCAGTTGTCATATATCTGCCAGTAGAGCCGAATTAGCAGATTGTCATTGTTCCGAGCTTCCGGAAAGGTTGACAGTAAATGCATCACCTTTTGCTTCACGTTTCGCATTTCACCGGTGAAGCTTTTGGCCGGCGTAGCTCCAAACAAATCACGTTGTTCGCCCATACTCCATTCATCCTCTCAATGCAATTTGATATATAAACTCCTTGCGGAGCTATATCCTATGCCTGATGAATCAGTGAAGAATATCGTCTGCAATCCTCAATGGTTGCCTCCATGGCGTATGATTGATCTGGCCAGAATTCATAGAATCGAGTCCCTTTAAAAGAGCCAAATTTGTTTTTGGCAAATCGCACTTCCAAGACCGGCATTTTCTCTTCACTGTCTTCATGAAGCCAGTAAACTTGTGCACTCTCTTCTTTCACGCCAACCTCGTTGTACATCATGCCGATCCAGTTGGCTTCATACTCCAATCGATTGGTTTCCTTCAGATCAGCATTATCTGGCCGCTTATTGCCATTCACCTTTCTCAGATGAGCTGTACAGCAAACCACTGCATCATAAGTCGTGCACCAGTTTTTGATATATTTGGCCGTGTATTCATGAAGCGCTTTGGAGTTGTCACCAAACTCTTTCTCTCGGGATATGAGATCGTGAAAGCTGTCAATCATGATCACCAGCTTGGTGCCTTCCGGAAGCGTCATAAGAAGCTCCTTGATCTTGTCTTCAATCGACTCCACGCTGTTGTCCACCGTGGATGTGTCGTACATGGAGAATCGATCGATGCTTCGATACAGGTTTTTCAGACCCTCATTCCGCTTCTCCATGATGGCCGGATCATCCATGAAACGTTCTGGATTTTTGGCTTGTGAGATCTTGATGCGCTGATCACAAGCGATCCATCTTGGCATGAGTTCGTTCAAACTGTCATCCAACGAGAAGTAAGCGACATGAACGTTTTCATTCAACCTGGAAACATTCTTTCCGATTTGAAGCATGAAGGCAGACTTCCCAACGTTTGGTTGAGCGGCAAACAGGAGCAGCCCAGGCTGCAGCCCGCCTTCCAGACCTTCATCAAACAAATCGAATCCGGTTTTAAGGCCACCGGTTTTGCCACGCTGCCAGGAGTAATTGTCCACCTTCATGATCGTCTGCAGCATGTTGCGCTCGATCGCATTGAGTTCACGACCGAAGATGGCTTTTTCGTTTTCCACCGTCAGCTTGAATGGATTATTTGGATCGGCGCCAAAGATGACGGATTCTTGTTGCACCTGCTGCTGCATTTGTCTCATGATATCTTCAAAGCTCATACTGTTCATGACTACCTCTCCTTTGGTCACCCGTGCCCTCCCCTTGCGAATACCTCTTTTTGATTTCGCCATATCTCAAAGCTATGAATCAAAGATAAGCATTCGCAAAGGGAGGGGCGAGCTCCCTTTCTGTATGGTGAATGGAGGCGGGAGTGAGGATAGAAACCCACTCCTGGCTGAATACGTTTAATAAGGACATACACACCCAGGAGAGGGTTTCTATCCCTTCTTCCCTTTACAAAATAAGGGGCATTGATCCTTGTTACATACACCACTCAATGTCTTGAAGGTTTCACAGCCGTATCGATACTGACCGTTGTATACCGAGTTGACTGTCGTTTCGATTTCCTTTTGCGGCAGTGGTGGCACGCAGTTCATTTGGCCCCATTGTTCCAGACGGGCCAGAGCTTCTTCCCTTTCCATTCCTTGTTGCAGAAAGAAACTGGCCAGAGCTGCGCAGCTGTTGTTGCGACCGTCAATCGTCTCACGGAAGGTTTTTTCTAGCATCGTATTGATGCAGACCGGCAGTTCCTCCAGCTTTCGAATCCTGCCGCTGAACTCTCTGCGTGTGTTGACTCGCTCTGTCCATGTTTTGATGTATTTGTCCAGCGCCAGCTTGGCTCGCTGCGAGGTTTGCACTGGCGGCTTCGGTAGAAATCTGGGCGCCTGGGCCAGAGCTCGGATCTCTTGTAATGACAGCTTGTCTAGCTCTTCGTGTGTAATCGGGATCTTGTAGCAATGCCCCTTGATGTTGTAGCTATTTACCATCCGGAACATTCTCTTGTCGTCATACATCTTTGGATCCATTGTGTTATGAAGACAGTATTTCCGGATGTCGTTGAAGATCTCTTTGTAGATCATGTTCAACGAGTAATGCGGCTGAAGGCCAAGAACTTTTGCATCTACAGTCAGATGGATGCCTTTTTGACCGGAGAAATACAAATTCACTTGTTCGGGCTCTACAGCCAAGATCACCTTCAGGTAGCGAAGGGCAACTTTCACATCGTATTTGATTTTGTCAAAGTCTTCATCCGACTGAAGCGGATAGTCGAAATCCATGTAGAAATCCCCATATTTGAGTGATTCAGCTGCATTAATGATCCACCGGCCCTTATGATCCTGAAACCAGACAGGATTGATATAATGCATCATCGTCTGGTAAACACCACAATTGTTGTAGTGTCTTCGAAATAGCTCGGTTTGATCAGGAGTCATGAAATGCTTCCGGGTGAATCGAAAACGCGGATCTTTCACCCATGGGAGATCTGCACCGCATTCGACAAAGACCTGCATCTCTTCCATGCTAATCCCTTCTCTTGATGATTCTGTTGATTCCCGCCACCTTGTGGGCATTCTCTTTCCGCTTGATAAACTCCCTGGCCCCTAATTCGCCGTCCATGTATTTCTCCAAGTCAAAGGCATTGCGCAGCGGCGGCAGCTCGCTTTCGTTACGTTGAACCTTCGCTGCATCAATGGCGAACAAGATTTCATCCAGACTGTAGATAGAAAGCAGGTATCGGAATTTACCTTCATCCTGTTTGCGCATATGGTCATTGGGAGTTATATAGTTAGTCCGATACCAGTAGTCCAGCAGATCCTGCATGGTGAACCGGCGCTTCATCTCCAGGAAGAAGGGTGCCGACTCCCGGATATATTCTCCCGTTTCCGGGTCTCTCCGGATTCGGACTGGCGGCGGAACCTCCCGTAGCAAATTGTGATAGTAAAACACATCACGTTGCATTAGATTTTGTGGTGGCTGTTTATTGACGAATATTTCTTCCAGGTGATAAATCTTGGTCACTACAGCGGGATAATCTTTGGCGAATTTGAGGATTTCGTCTTCGATATCGTGCAGTGTCCATCCGTCATTCATCAGTCGCTCAATTGCTATACATGCTTTGGCGATCTTGGTTTCCTGGTTCGCCTCGGCCTTGTTGACCGAGACGACAAACCAGGTAGCAAGTTGATTCTTTGAATCAAAGTTCTCCCGCTTGAGATTATCCTCGATGTCCACATCCCATCGGTTCATGCCACAGAAGTCCCCTTTACACGGCAATCTTGCTCAGGTATTCGTTGAAGCTTTTTAGCTTGTCAGGCGTAAGATCTTTCATTGTGGCTGTATCACTTTTCAGGAAATCCCGAATGTAATGATTCATTTGCTCGTCGGTTTGGATGCCCAGTCTTGCCCGATGCTGGTGGACTTTCATGAGTTCATTCTGATCCCATTCAGCGGGGATAGCAGATGGTTGCGGCTGAGACTGCTCTTGTTGAACCGTAGTTGGTGCTTGCACATTTATCGGTGCGCCAAATTCTTGTGGCTGCGCTGTAAAGCTTGCCGGCTCTGCTTGAGCAGTAGGCTGTGCCACATAGTTGTTTGCTTGTTGTGAAGCTGATTCTTGCTGCTGTGGCAAGTGGGCTCGATTCCATTGATCGTGCTCAGGTGTACCTTCGTTGTATGGATTGAATGGAAACTGATCATCAGTCATGGTAAACGTGCCATTTGCCTGCTTGTTGATATCTTCCACCCAATTTGCTTGCTGCTGTGAAGCTTGCTGCTGCGGGAATTGCACTACATTGCTTGCCACAGGATTGGCCTGTCCTGCCCAATAGATTTGTTGTTGTGGCTGCTGATAGACAGGTTGCTGATCATAAATCGGTTGTCCCCAACCGTTTCCCTGCGGATACCCGTAAGCTAGCTGACCTTGATAAGACTGTTGTTGCATAAATGGTCCATAACCGGGTTGCTGATCCCATGATTGTTGCTGTGGAATCATCATGTAGTTCGGATCGGCTTGCAGTTGTGTATATTCATCATCCGTATCAATTTTGATTTTGGAGTAGATCTCTTCCCCGATGCCGAACAGCGATGCGCATTTCTTGAAGCAGTCGGAGGCAGCGGCCTTATAGGCTGAGTTCTGGTTGTCTTTCCCGCCGATCGCTACCTTGCAGCCATATTGTGTGCGCTGGCCGATACCGGCAATAAACAAGGAGCCACGAACGTGATATACATAGCCGTCGAAGGACCAGGTTCCTGTCTTCTTGTCGTATTTGTAGACTTCTTCACGCCATTGATGATCAATGTCGAAATCCCAGTATGTAGCTCCATCAACGGCATTCTCGATGATCTGACGAACCGTGTTGTGGCCAAGCACTTTTCTGCCTTTTTCGTCTTCCTCCAGCCACTCGTCCTTACACGCTCTTAGCTTCTCTTTGATCTTCTTTATTTGATCAAAGTCGGGCAGATACTTTTCAATTGTCGCTCGCATCTATCCATCGCCTCCTGTAAAATTCGCCCTCTCATTATACGCCCAAAAACGTGGTCTCTTCAATATGTCTTCTTGAATTGCGTTACACAAATATAATAACACCTTCTTAGGCTCTAATCAACTCCAAAATAGAAAAAACGCAGCATATCTTTCGATATCCTGCGTTTATCTCTGTTTTTCTCTCAATTGCTTCCTTCCTTTTTGAAGAGGCCGATGAGGTTGTAGAAGTTAACGATGATGGTGATCGACTTTTCAGCAACGGCTTGTACAAACTCCTTGCTTACTTTGATTTCTGCGACCTTGGCCAGCTCATCGTAAGCCATATCTACAGCGTCCAGTACGGCATTCCGTTTGGCTTCTCCATTGCCGGCCACCTCAAAGGCTTTAATCAGCTCGGCCACCATGATGATAATGGCCGGAACAAACAAGAGATATTGATTGACAGTCTTGAACATTGTTATTCACTCCCTGTATTATTTTTATTTTTCTTCTGTTGTTTCTTATTGTTTGCGCGTTCGTTTTTGGCTTCGATTTCGGATTCCACAAACTTGATGACTTTCTTCGGAATCCACTTTTCCCAGCCCGCTCTGTAGGCGTTAGCAGTGGCGCTTTGCCAATAGTGATAGATTAAGCCACCGGTAATAGCGAGGAAGATGACACCTTGTGTCTCCATCCACGAGTCCAGCATGTTACCAAGAGCAGGCAGGCAGAGAACGAAAAGTGTTCGAAGTGTGCCGATGTTAATGCCGTACTGAGAATTGTAGGTTTTGTCTTTCTTGGCTGCGGCAATGCCACTTACCCAATCCATAAAAATCAGCATCAACAATATGGCGATTCCGACTTTTTTGAAGCTGCCCGCTCCGTAGAAAACTTCTACCCAATAAGCAAAGACTCCTGAAATGGCTGCTGCTGCGGCATTCTGGCTGGTAGCCAGGTTCTGAGGATTCAATTGCTTGATGAATGAGCTCCAATCCATCATTGCCGTTACCTCCCTTCCTATCTTGAATAATTAAGTCGAACTGCATGGAGGCACGGGTTTACGCCGTTGTTGGGATCCGGGTACAACTTGGTCTTAACCCACAGTTTGCTGGCGTACTGGCCAGACCATTCATCGTTCATGATGGGTACGAGTGTACCATCCAGCTCTTCTCTCAGGATCTCATAATCGTAGATGGTGCCTTCCAGAAGGTGATCCAATTTTTGATCGTAGCTGAATGCTGAACGATTGAGGAAAATGTGCTCGACGGATTCGATATTGTAAACCCCATCCATGGTAAACGGAGATAATATGAAACCACCTCCTGGCTCAAAGAATGACAAGTACACGCTGATTTCTTGCGCACCAAGCACAAATACTTTCTTGCCGTTTATATCAAGCGGATTCTTTTGAACCAGCGTGACTCGTAATTTTTGAACCGGGACGCTCGGGAAATAAAACTTTTTTCTAGGTGAGAATTCCTCCGTGTCAATAGCGGAAATGTCCGACTGATGAAACCCTTGAATGGTTTGCCATGCATTTTGGTAGTGCATTTCAATATTTTTGATTTGAATACCTCGTTCTGGATGCGGGTGCACTGTAATGGTGTTGATGTAAAGGTTGTTGACCAGGTGTTGCGGCAGCTCGATCTCAATGATCACATCTTCTTCGAGCGGCGCATTGGCGATGTCGTAGCTCACCATGCGTTGCCAGTAAGACTCGTTGTCGCCATTGAAGGCGTTATATACGTCGTTTTCCTTGACAGTGCCGCCTGTGTTGGTGCGTCCAACCTTGATGCTGAGTTCATTCGGAACATAAACGCTTCCGTCATCCTGGATCAGATGTGTCTTTGGGATCTGATGAATGATGGGCAATGTCACATGCCGATAAAGAGCATCTACTTCACATCGGAGTCCGGTGTCGCTTTTTTCTTGTGCTTCATTTGGATATGTGCCGGTCATGTCTGGTGCAAATGTGATCCGGCTAAGCATCGGCTCATAAGGAGACGCATGTTCAATTTCTTGAAGCAGCATCTCCAGATGGGCGACTTTGGACTCCAGCATGTTGATGTATTGCTGCTGCGCTGCATGTTCCGCCAGGACGATTTGATGGGCTTCGCTTAATCGTTGCAGATTCTCGTTGCTTTGACGATAAAGCTCGACCATTTCCAGATACTTGTCGTCTTCATTTTTGTTATAGTCATGGGAGGAAGTTGGCCCCCGGTAGCGGGCGCCTCCTCCCTTACTCGTAGGCATTCTCATAGGATTGATACCTCCGCTCTATGGCGCCGATCCGATCGCTTAAGCTTTGCAAGCGTCGATGATTTTCATTCAAGCCGACCATTCGCTGAGCTTTAATCGGAATGGTGACCGTATACTGGACTTTCAAACTGCCTTCTTGTAATGCGTTACTATTGAGAACAAGAAAGCCGTTGTCAATGGTATAGCTGTTTTCAGGTAGAACATTTCCATTTAATTGTACCACAAGGATACTGAATTGACTTCTTGACACCTTGGAGATCAATGGGTACGAGCGCTGATTGAGGTTTACATTGAAGCTTTTTTCTCCTGAAAACGTGATATTTTCAACGGGATCTTGCGAATTCCCATGAAACCATGATGCGATCTCGGCTCTTTGAGTCTCCGTGGTACGATGGATATCCAGGTAGTTTTGCCGGATGTCGTACAGCTCTTCCTGGTGATCAAACAGATACTTCTCCGACTCTCTTGGCCCACGATATCTGGCGTTTCGCTTCACCATGTGTGGCATCTTGCAGGGCGTTTCTTTCACTGTCACTTCAGTCAGATCAGTCATACGAATCACCTCGCTCTTAGCTCAATCTTGTTGATTTTGGGTGACAAATGCGGCACATCTTCATTGCGCTTCAATGTGGCCCGCAGCACGATCCGGTTATTTTGCACACTGGTATCGTGAATTTCATAGGAGAGTTGAAAAATGCAGCTTTTAGGTAAATAATTCAACACCACTTGCTGTTCGTAAATGGAAAAGCAGTCCCGGTTGTTTGGCGAAATGTTGTAGTAGAGTGTATGCGTATCGACATAGCGCAGCGGTTCCCGGTCTGCCCGCACTTTGGCTTGTGCCGCAAAATTGAATTTACCAAGCAGGGTTTCTGCTGGCATCTCTGATTCGGCCAAGTCCTTTCGGAGCTGCGTATCACCGAAATGATACAGGATCTGAATTTCATTCCAGCCTGGCTGCAGCGTCAGCGTAACTTCTTCGTTGGAAGGCACCAGTCGCTTCTGATTCAGATATACCGAGTAGGTAGCAATCCTTCGCTTTGGCCCATTTGCCTGCGTCTTGAGAACAGACAAGCTTAATGGTGACACTTTGGTTTCATCGCTGTAGATACAGGTCGTAAAGCGGAAGAAGTTATCTGTGCTGCCTCCTCCCTCCCGGCTCAGGCTGAGGGTATTGCCGATTGGAAGGTAGTCGATACGAATGGATTGAGGCCGGTTCTCATATTGATCTTGCCAAGCACTATTGAGCGGCATGCTGCCATCGAACGCCAGATAGGTGCGCTCTCGCCTCCACTGATTGATTCCTCGAAGAAGAATCGGTTTGCTGATGTCTTCAAACGTGTGCGGCAAAACACCATTGCCGTCATCTTGCAAAAGTCTGAACACCTGCATGCCGTTTTTCACTTCAAGTGTCGGCTCGGCTTTGTTCATTTCAACATATCGCAGTTTCTTTGCCTGGAATTCCACCACTTTGGAATACTTGGGCGTTGTTTCATCCGAGGAGCTGATCGGGAACCAAAGCAGCTGATCCACAGGCTTTCCGGATTCGTATTGGGCGATCTCGTAATCAATGGAGGTGCCGGACGGAATTTGATGGTCAGCAATTATGGATACTATATTGATGTTGCTGCTGTTGAATTCAATCGGATTTGTGTAGAGCACACCTTCGGCCACGTAATTCTTGTTGGCCACCGAAATGTTTTTGGCACCGAAATAGTATTGATAAACACCGCCGCTATAGTCATCATGCTCCTTTTTCTCGTAGGTGAATTTGATTCCCCGGACTTTCATCTTGGAGAAACTCCATACAGCTGTGTCCACGACCTTTTGCTTATTGTTAAGGCCAGGGATCGGCGAAAACGTCAGACCATCCTGCGTGTATTCCGCCTGAATAAAAACCGGATTGACGTGATGGGCAACATAGCTGATTTCATTGATTTCCTCTTCTCTCGGAAAGAGAATCTCCAGCTCGGCTCTCATGGTCCCCGGTGCTTCTGTCTTCACCACATGCCACCAGGCTGTATTCATGTTGTCGTCAAAGGCGTTAGTCATCGACTCCAATGCCGCGTGGGTGATGTTCGTTGTCAGAGTTTTGAATTTTGCCGTAGCCCCGTTCATTAAAATTTTGCTACTCTTGCGAAGATTCTCTTTGAGCGATACTTGCTGTCTCTGCAGATCCACGTAGGCCGTTGTATCCGTTTTGTTGATATTGGACATGTCTGTGAAGGTCTCAATGATTGTATCCAGATACCCGCTTCCGTTTTTGGCGACCAGAAACAGCTGATCAATCTTCTTCGAGATTTGAGAAAGCGAATACCAGAGTTTATTTCGCTCTGTTTCAGCAAATTCAAAATCCGATATGATCCGGGTGGTTTGGTCGATGGTGGCTTCATAGGCATCGGATATATCCTGATAAATGAGGTTCACATCATTGTTGTATTGTTTTGCGTCAGATTTCTGCCGGCGTGCGATCTTGGTTGCCTTGAAGCCGGGGGCTCCAGGAGTATGATCCCGGAGCCACTGGCTGAAGTGATGCGTAATCGTCTGCATCGTAGGGTACTTGCCTTCCAGAAGGTAATATTTGACGATTTTTTCGATCGCACGGGTTGTCTGAATTTGCTTGATCCCCATTTTATTCACCTACTCAACTTATTGTGGACACAGCACTCTGTAGTTCCATGATGTGCCGCTGCTTGGCCCAATGACGGTCACTTCAATGTGATAGACGCCTTCGACTGGTACATAGTTGAACGACAGCGTTCCCGTATTCGACACATAACCATCTGTTTGAGCCACGATTTGACCGTTATACCTAACGATCAGCTTGTCTGCGATATCATACATGTCATATGTCACATCAACACGGCCTGGAGTGGTGCCGAGGTTGTGATAGTTTACGGTCGTACCAGATCCGCCGGAGAACGACTGCGTGCCACATGCGTAAACAGTGCCGCTGCTGCTGCAGAACAGCAATTGAACGTTATGCGTTTTGGTCGCCGTAGCACCGTTGGTCAACTCTACTTCGGCCGTAAGCCTCAACTGACCTGCTGGATAAGTGTTTTCTGGTATCTTGAAGTTGAAGTTTACATTGCCGTTAGCACCGTTTCCGCTATAAACCAATCTGCCGTTTTGATCGGTTACCCTGATACTCAGAACTGCAGCGTTGTTCGTGTTTCTCACGCCTACTGAAACTGTCATTTCTTCATTGGCGCAAGCGACCGTACCAGGCGATACAAACTCGATGGTTGGCGGTGTTGCAATAATTGTCACTGTGTGCTGTGCGGTTCCTGTCATGCCAGAATTCGATTCGGCCGTTGCGATAAAGGTGACGCTGCTAAAGCCTGAATAGCGGCTTGTTGATATTACGACATCAAAGCTGTGCCTTGTAGATCCGCCGGCTGGTGTCAGGGTAGAGAGCAGATTACCAAGGTTGTCCCAAATCTTGATGGACTTGACGCCGGATGGAGCATTGACTACTCCAGACAACATATAAGATTGACCAGGCGTTAACGTTGAATTGCCTGTCAATGTGACTTTCACCGAGCACTCGATTACGTTGAAATTCGTAAATGGCTTATTGGGTCTTGTTGTCACATTGGCGCTTATCAAATCTCGGATGTTCGTCGCCCACCCTGTTACTCGGTACTCCCCTATTGACAGTGAGCTGATCGGAATGTCGAAGTCAAAATCAATACGTTTTTCGCCAGAACCGATGATTTTGTACGGTGACAGATCCAATGCATCCTGAGTGATATGGAACCGTACTTCTTTGAGACCTAGGAAGTCTTCCGCATATCCCTTTACTCGGAAAGTGGAAGTGTCGCCGTAGCAGTAGCTTGGAATGTTGTCAGGATCGTATGGGAATGGCTCAATATACACCTTCGGCCGGTCTGGCGGATCTCCCGGATCGATGCCAATATCATCGTCATTTTGCTTGCTGCTGTCGATCGGACATATGTTGTTGGTAAAGTTATCGAAGTACTTGAAGGCCACATATTGACCGACTTCCGTAAAGCATGGCGCATTCGTGAAATTGTTGGCCTTAATTTCTGGAATCCAAGTGAGCTGACTGTATTCCTTCGGTTCGCCAACCATTTGCTCGTAATTCATGATTCCCTCTGAAGCAAAAGCAATCGTTTCTGCCCATACTTCACGCTTGTCACCGTAGTAATCGGTGAACTTGATGCCAATGCCCGTAATATGGCCGTTGTAGTCTCCCGCTCCTTCCCGAATCTCTTTGAGCTGCACGGTCACCCCATTGAAGTATTCGGACCATCCAATCATCAGTTTGGTGCGGCCGATCTGAAGCGGGTTGTTGCCCAGGTCAGCTACCGGAATCAGAACTCGTTCCAACTGATCAGTATCCGGGTGATAATATTGCACGATGACGCCATCCCAGAGCAAGCAGCTGCGTTCAGGCCCGTTTTCCGGATCATATGGGCGGATTGGCGGTTTTGTAAGATCCAGATCCACGTTGTGTTCGCTTGGCTTGAAGTTATGGTTGATCGGGCAATGTCTGCTGTTGAATGCTTCACTAAAGCGGAAGATGATATAGTCGTTCTGTCCGCCGATCGCCGGCGCATTATCGTAATTGCCGTCTCTTGCCTCAAACATCCAGCTGGTGTCTTTGCCATCAGGTGCGCCAATCATCAGGTGCGTATTCTTTGCCCCATTTGATTGAGCAGCGATCGCAGTCGCCCAAGTCATCACGGACTCGTTGTATTCGTCCAGGTAATTGATGCCGACTGACGACAGATTGAAGACCTGGCCGCTGGTGTCATAGCTTTCTGTAACCATCACGATGAGCCCGTTGCTGTCTCTGTTCCAGGCGAATGTGATCTTGTCACCATTGCCATTGTCGATTTCATAAGGCAGCCAGCTATATGGGATCTCAATATTCTCAATGGACTTCGAATCCTCGTTGAAATATTGGACCACAAGCATATCGAATTGCAAGCAATTGCGCACCTTTTCTGGTTCCGGAGGAATGCTGCAATCCTTCAGACTGACGACAAAGCTGTCTGCATCAACTTGACCCTGGCTGTCATAGCCCTTTACCTCGATGGCAAAGGAGTCGCCTATGGCATAATCACTTGTTGGAATTCGGAAGTTGAATGATAGCTCATTCGTTTCTCGGGTTGCTTTCTTCTCATCTATTGCTTCGCCGTTTATGAGAAGAACAGCTTTTGTGATTGGATAAGGCCCGTCCACTATGCCATTCACGTAAAGCACATCGCCATGGCAATGAGTGCTTGTTTTGTTGGTGATTCGCACATTCAACTCATCGAAGTTTGGATTTGGCTCTGGATCCACTCCGTCAACAGGCGGCTCTGGCTCATATGGCTCAGGCTCTTCCGGTGCTTCTCCTGGATCGGTTTCCACCGGCTCCGGGGGGAAGTATGGCGGATCGATGATCTCCCCGTCATCCACGATGGAGGAATCATTACGGATTGTTCTTCCGGATCCTTCGCTATCAGCGGCTTCATCTTGTACATATGCCTTGATAACAAAGTTGCGCAGAATCGGCGTGCCATAGGCTTCGGTGGAGTCTTCAGAATCTGCAAAGAGCTGCAGATAACCATAATCCTTCTCTGTGGTTGGCCGGGTCATCAGCACCCGCAGGCGCACACTGTACACCGGATATTCTGTTTCAATATAACCGGAAGATTGTGAGCTGACTTTCTGGCTGGCCTTATCCACAAGCTGAATGGTGTAGATCTTCGGAGGATCCGATTCCTGCGCTTGTCTGCTGATTGGTGTGATTGGAAACCAATTGGCTCCGTCGTCAATGGAGATATAATACTCCAGATTTTCTGCGCCTTCCTCGACAACATCCAAGGTGATCTTATCCAGCGGTTGATCGAAATAATACGGCTCCGTGACAATCTCACCGGACTCCTCGTACTCCGTCGAGAACACTTCAATATCCCGAATGCCGATGCAATATCTCCAGCCTTCAAACCGTTCGATCCCCATGTCAATGTTTTCATCATTGATGCTGTAGGATACATTGCTGATGATGCCATCCAGGGCAATGGCATCATCACTGGCCGACAGCGGAGCGTAATAGGCATCGATCGATGCATTGTCGGTTCTGACGGAGATCCCGAGATCCTGCAGACTGATCATTGGTCCTTCCACGCGGGACAAATGATTCGCTGTATACTGTTTGTTGATTGTGTCGAACACATAGTCCGGGCCGTTTTCGATTTGCCTCTTCTGTTCGTAGTAAATGTGGCCAATGTCGGTGTAATATTTTTCTGACTGCTCGAACAGAAAAGAGATCACCTTTGCCTTGACTGGCGCAAAGTAGAATGAATAATCCTCATCCCGCTTATCAGCTGACAAAATTGACACCGGAGCGTTTGTTCCGTCGGAGACCAAAATATCTTTGACGATCGCCGTTTTGGCTCCATGATTTGGCGGCGTGTACATGTTGATGTTGATGTGATTGATCATGGTGACTTCCGGCAGAACAACCTGCATATGCAGCTTAAGCACGCCATTCTCCGGATCCCTTGCCCACCGCAGCGTCTGATTGCCATGGACCTGATAGTCCCAGCCCAGATTCTTGGCCAGTGTTTGCTTGTCGTGGTCACGCACATTTACAAGCTCATATTCGAACCAGCTGTTGGCATCTCCGTCAAGCACAGCACCATAGTTCCCGTGGTTATTCTTCTCTCCGACAAACCTGTAGATATAGTCACCGGTCATCGTACCATCAGGCGACACGGTGATTTCCGCGTTGTTTCCTGGGAATCCATTAGATTCGCTCCCCAAGATGAAGCTTTTGTAGGTTTTGTTCCCTGGCACGATCGTGACGGTGCCGTTTTGACTTTGATTCGTTTGGCTTTTCCGCTTAAGCGTGGCAGCACCGTTTTCGATGTGTGCCGGCGTGCCAACAATGCGATCAAAGTCGATTTTGTCTTTGTTGGCAAAGTCATTGCGACAGAATACAATTCGGCCATTGGCCGACAAATTGGATGACAGCAACTCCAGATCTTTCAGCTTATCCGCCACCTGATTGTATTCCGATTGCAGCATAGTGTGCTGCACTACGTTATGGTTAAAGTCGGCGTAGAGCGCACGGCCGATGATATCGACCTCTTGATACAGGAGCTCCAAGTCTTGCCTAATTTCGTCCATCATATCATTGTAATCCTTGCTCCATGGCGGGCCGCCGTCAATAGCATAACGAGGTATCATCATGGGTTTGCCAACGGATATGAAGAAATCACGAAACGCCTGAAACACTTCCTGGATCAACTTTGATTCCGTTTTGATTGATCCATCCTCAAACTTCTTCTTGGCCTTCTCGAACTGATACCTGGCCTGAAGATAGAGTAACTTGGAATTGTTTTTGATCGGCTGGTTGGTCATGCGGAGGCTCCTCCTTTCTTTTCATCATGAGCTTATCTAGTAGATCAATCTTGGTAGAGTCAAAGGTTACAATATTACCACGGAGCTTGTATTTACCCATTGCTTGCCTCCTGATCATAGCTTTGACAGCGAAGCGTGTAGCTGTACAGAGCCGGCGTGACACTCTCATAACCCGCGTGATTGCGCCGGAGGATTGCCTTGAGCCGAACGTCAGTGGTCAGATAGAAGTAATCTACCGTGATATTGGCCAGCTTGTCGGAAGTCGTGTTCGGGAAGAAGATCTTGTTCCCCACCTGGGCAAACACCTTACCTCCATTTGCCGTCTGTAGCTTCTCTCTATCGTAAGTGCCTGTGGTGTAATCTGTGATGTTGCGATACTCTTCTCCATTGACCCGAACGATTACTGGGTAATACAGATCGTCAGCCTGCAGCCTGGAGTTATCTTGCTCATATCGCTCTGTCTCGCTGTTGTACCGAAAAAGTTGGCTTCGGAACACATATGGTGTATGAGACAACGTGACGGAGCAGTTGCTGTCCACTGTGCTGAAGAATTCACCGGTTTCTCCTTTTTCATTGATGAACTGGAGTGGCTCGATTTTTGATTCATCGATGTTGACAAAGTAAGCCTCATCTGCCGGCTTGTAGCTGACCGTGTAGATACTGGCCGGCGAGTAATATTCCCGCTTGATGCCAATCTTCTTGCCATCGTCTGATATCACATACATGAACCCCGGCATTGGCTCACCATTGCGGCGAAGCACGACAGTTTCCGCTGAGATTACCGGGAAGCGAAAGCTGAATTGAATGGTGCCTTGCAGCTCATCGTATTGTTCGCTTGCACTGTTGCCGATCAGAAGCTCGCCTTCCACATAAACCTTGTTGGTCGGCAGAATTGGCTTCCATGAATTCGCATCTGGGTTCTTTGTGTAGCCAATGTAATATTCGATGTCAGTAATCGGCGCCCGGTCGCCTTGATCCAACTCAATGTAGTGATGATTCTCTTCAGTTGTCAGCGTGATTGTCTTGATGTTGCTTTGTAGCGGCAGCGGCTTCGAAATATAAATGGATTGCTGATTGTACTTTCTGCCGGTTATGCTGATGTTGTAGGCGCCGTATAAGTAGACGAGCTTGGATACCGGCATCCATTCTTGCGCCAGTACGCCTTCTACATTGGCGCTGGATTTTCTTTGATTTGCAGAGATGGCACGGAGGGCCAGCTGCATTGGATTCTGATACTTCCCTGTTTGCACAACCTCCATGGCCGTTTTTGCCGCATCAACAACGCCCTTAGCTTTGTCACCAATTTCCTTCGCCCACTTTTGTAATGCAGAAAGATACTGCGTCCAGCCGGTGATTTCGTTTTTCTTGTCGAACTCGGCGATGCTTTCGCCAGGCTCTTTAATATCTGGAGCGAGCGTCGCAGATCTGGTGATTTTGTCCCAGAGCTCCATGTTGTTTGTTTCATCTGCGTTGACCAGGAAGTGCTCACGAACATAGTTTTCTTGTCGAATCAGCATCCGGATCTTGGAGATCTCCACCGCCGGGAATTGAAAAACGATTTGGTCAACGGATTTCTTGCTCCGTTGGTTGGGATTCTCATGATTAGGCGAAGCGAGTGTGTAAACCCTACCTCCGTATTCGGTTGTCTCGTAGCCATGAATGGCGACAACCTCCATGGGATAAGAACAATATGGATCAATGGTGATTTCGGACACCGGCGTTACCCCATTCAAGGTGATCTCAATCTCGCAGATCGCCCCATCGCCAGGAACTGATTTGTAGTCATGACTCCAAATCTCATTGATGTTGTGTGTGAGAGGTTCATCTGCCAGGATTACTTCCGCCCAAAAGGTATCTTGCGATCCGTCAATGGCATACTCGATTTTATGCTTCTGGTTGGTAGCCACTTTGCCTAATCGATTCTTGACTTTAATTCTTGCCAGCTTCGTTCCATAAGGATTCTTCAGCTGATCCACTGTTTGTATGGCTGACAGCTGCAGGCTGCCAGAAACGATTTCTGCTTGATAATCCGATGGTAGCGAATTGCCGTATCGATCTTTTCGCAGGAGAAGCAATGTGTTCTCGTCTGTTTCCGTATATTGTGGCGATTTCATTTGCTCGTAGATGCCCGAGGTGAACCCGTCCGTGTTGGACATCACGAGCTTGTGTTGTTCAATTCGGGCATCCAAAACATCGATCTTTTTCTGGATCTCTGCCAGCATGGAGCGGCTCAGCTGCTGATTGTCTGCCATCAGGCGATCAATCTGATCAGAGACTTCAAATAATGTCATCAAGTCAAACTCGATTTCACTCATGTTAGCATTATGAGATTCAGAATTGGTCTGATTACTTTGATGCCGGGCTTGAAATGTTGGCTCACCATTACGTCGGTCCAGATCTTTGATCAGGCGTTCCATTTCAGCTTGAAGCTCTGTTTGCGATTTAATGATGCCTTGCTTTTGTTTTCCTTCCAGCAGCTCTGCTAATTTTTTGCGTTGCGCTTCCGGCAACGTCAATAAAAAGTCATTTAGAAACTTTCCCAATCGATTCACCTGCTTTCCAGACTCAGTTCATCAATGGATCCCCATTGATGGAAAACTGCGACTTTGGGGGCATCCTCTTCTCTTTCAGCAAATGTTCGCAAGTTACGCATACGGTTCCCGTAAGATACGGACAATGATACAGGATTACTTTTTCATCCTTTACCCAGAACCATTTCTTGCAACATTCACATTTCCAGAAGCCCATTAAAATCATCAGCAACCGATATACCAGCCAGATTGGAGCTGCGATCCAACCCAGCAGAATCCAAAATAAAGGAATCTTGATAATCCATCTCATGACTCAACCCTCCCCTTATGTAGAAGGCCGGCCACGGCCGCCGGCTTTTATGGCATCACAATTCCTTCCGCTCCGTCATATGGGCGCCAGTCTCCTGTTTCCTCGTCCCATTTTTCCAGAATGAAATGTGACAATTGCGGATGATCGTTATAAGAGAAGGTGACGTGAACGATTCCGTCAATCACCTGGACACCGAGCCCTTTCGGTGTGATGCCTTCCTTGACGAGTTCCTTGTGATTCCTCATGATCGAGAAGTCGGCTGTCCATTCAGAACCCTTCATGGCCACAATATCATTCAGGATATCACTCATCGTTTTTTCAATACGCATGAGAGATTCCATGATCGGGCTGGCCTTGGATACGATCGTTTCCACCAGCAGGAACAGGAAGTCGTCAGGAATATCGTTGAACTTCATTTGTACTGGGAAGTACAGACGAACAGGTTGCATCGGCGCATCCGACAACGTGATTTTACCCGTTTCATCGATCTGACCGGTGATCAACGAGTTGCTGCCGTTCAGAATGCCGCGGGATCCTGTCTCATCAAGAACTGTTACTTCTCCAGATACAAACAGGATTCCCTCCTCCGGAGGAATGGTCAGTTGATCTGTTGTGAGCCTCTCTTCGATGACGTGCTTGTAAGGCATAATCACTTGCTTGTTGCTGAAATCAAGTCCGGCTTGGCCGATTTCTTGGATCTTGCGCAGGCGATAGTCCAGCTTAAGGCCGTCACTTACCACGCTGTCTACGGAAGAGATGGCATTGTTGATTTCATCACTGAGATATTCCGGTATGCCCGCTCCGGCAGCACGTTCTGCAATTTCAACCACTTGATCCTTCAAGTCGTCCAGCAGCTTCTTCAAGCGCTGCCCCTTGGCTGCCACGACACCATACGTCGCCGTATTGAGTTCTGCCAGGGCATCTTCTGCCTTGACGATTGCGGATGTTGCCTGCACCCGGTTACGCTCAACCTGCGAAACCGCACTGAGCAACTGCGACTTGTTCTGATTCCACCCAGAAATGTCGCTTTGCAGCTGAATGATTTTTGCCTCCAGCTGGTTGACAAAGGTAAGGATATTCCTTGTGTCTGTAATAGGCATGCGTGAACCTCCTCCATATAAAGATAACGGGCCGCCATCAGGCGGCACCTCTTTTAGCCGTTATCTCCATTGTAACATGTAATGCGTTACATGAAAATTATATTTCTTGAACATCGACGCTCATATCATCATCATGATATTCGATGATGGGCAGAATGCCGTAACCTTTCCACTTGGCGACCGCTGCTTGGATCTGTGATTCAGTAAATCGATTCAGCAAACTGCGTGGCAATCGAATAATAATGACCCCATTTTCTTGATAGGCTTCGCCGTCGAAGTAACCAATGTCCCAGTGATGCAGTGATTCCTTGTTAACCTTAGCAATGATTTCTCTGGACAGCTCTTCATCCAGCCCGCCGCCTCTGGTTCTGGTATCGAGGATCACCATGTCTTTGTGAATGTCGGAATTGGCCTGGACAAACACTTTGCCAAGTCTGAACAATGAGGGATCATACATCTGATTTCGAGGATCAAACCAGTAATCCTCATCCGTATGATAAATGGCCGTCTGTGACACAGATCCAGGAATCAACTCATAACCCGACTCGCTCGAAAGCCAAATGGAAGTAGGCTTTAAATAGACATTGATCGATCGAACCAGTAGCTCCTCGCCGGAAGCCTCCATGATCGTGTATTCCTCCAGTTCATGGTTCACCGGGATCCATCGATGGAATCCGTTTTTGGCAAGCGTAAAGGTGTGACCAGGACTAGGGTTAAAATCCATATGGAAGAAGCCCTTGGTCGTATTGATTTCCTTCATGACAACCGGCACCTTGACTGTCAGATACACATCAATGATATCGCTGGAAATCGCCGGGCGACTGTCGATGGGAGCGCCATCTGATCGATACATACTTTCCACCTTTATGACTTCCAGGTTAGCAATCACGCTGGCAATGTTCGGCGTGAGCGTTAGCGTATGGCTTACATATTGGCCAATGAAGGCTTTCATTTCCTCGCCGAAACCTTCTCTAAGCGATATTTCCCCGACATGAACCCGCTCCTGGAACACCGATTCTCTTGATGCAAGGGTAGTTGTGAAGCTTTGATGGATCACTGCTTCTTTGGTTTCAATCACTTCATGATAACGCGGCCTCATCAAACGAAGCACATTCTCGATGAATTTACGGTTTCCAGGATTCTTAAATCCGTAGTTCATATCGAGGAAGTTACTGTCCCCAATGAGGATCAACTTTTGGTTGCCATTTTCATAGGCGGCCACTATGATCTTTTCATCCATATAAGCAATCGGGACAAACCGATCGCCTGTGAGTACGAAGTACGAAGAAGCCACTATGGTGAAGCTGCTGCAACCTTCTGTCAACGGATGGTTGGCGACAAATGTACCATTCTCTGTTGTCAGACCATCCGGAACCAGTGTCACATCAGGAAAGTCACGGATAAATGCTCGCAAGTTATTATTCCATTGCTCAAACCCCTCGTGTTCAGCTAGAAAAATTGCCGAGCCTCCATTTGCCAAATATCTACGGATTGCTTCCTGCACATTGGGATTGTTTGCCATAGTCAGATGCAATCCAATCAGCAAATCATATTCTTCAAGATGGCTCGCCATTTCTTCTGTCCATTTGCCAAACGCCATTTCTATGTTCAAGGATTCAAGAAGTTCAAGCAAGCCACTGTTGGCATTGCGAGTGGAGGTTTCATCAAAATCGCTTAGAAGCAATGCTTTTTGGATCCGAACCTCGCCATCATTATACTGATCAATTCGCTGGCCAACGGCGCTTAATGCAGCCTCATATCTAACATCGAGCTGCACCGGCGCCCCTATATCAATGACTTCTTTGGTTTCCCCGGTATTGAATCCTCGGTAAGTGAACCACTCTTCATCATACGCATAACGCACAACCACATCATCCTGGTCACGAATTCGATCGTGCAAGTAAATGATTCCCTTGGCCGCATCCACATCCGAGATCCGAAGCCGGCGACTGTTGTTTATTCGATTCGCCTTAACCTCCAGATAACTCATATCAACTTCGGACCGGAGCGTAATCGGCTTGTGGCGAACCTGAATGGAGGTTTCATTAAGGATCACTGGGCGTTCTTCCTCGACCAAAACAACCGGCCGATTGATAAACTCCTGGTTGACGTACTCCGGAATGGTGTAGTCCATCACGACTTCAGTAATGTCATCCATGGACGCCGGCTTGTATGGCAGCAGTTCCGGATGCGAGATATAAATCTGCGGCGTGCGTTCCTGCGGTTCGTAATATGGCAGACGAATTCTTCGTTTCATACGACCATTCTTGATCCGCACATACCAGTTCTCCAGCTCCGTCGTTTCTTTTTCCACTCTGGGTTTGTCGATCTCGATTTTCTTGGTGTCATCGATTCGAATGGCCAGGACCGGGACCGATTCGAGATCCTCGAAATTAGTCCAGGCCACCAGATGGACTTGCAGACCGTTAAGATAATTGGTGTCATCCTTCAGGATGTTTCGCAGACGCATGCGATTGACGCCGCCATACATTTGATCCACTTCGAATTTCTTAACACCATTCAGGTTATACATGAATCGGTAATTGACCCGGTATTCCTTGTTGTTGCCATTTGCGTCTCCTCGTTCGATTCGAAGCAGGATATCTTTCTTGGCCACACTGCTTGGTATGCCAAGCTTGGCAAGAATGCCGTCTTCGGTGATGACATTCTCCAGGATTTTGACGCCATCGCTCTTGTAAATCTCATCGATTGCTGTTGTGTAAGAAGTTCCAATTGGCGTGATCGGCGGAACGGGAGCTGTAGCTACCGGTCTGTTTCCGTTAATGGAAAGTGTGACTGAACTGTCTCCAGAGAGCCTTCGGATCGTCGTCCATTTGAAGTTCTTGACATGATCCGGCACGTCAACCTCCAAAACGGATGGTGTGATCTGATATCCCATGGTTCCGTCTGCCTGCAAAAATGCTATGCCGCTCCCCTTAATGTTTAATCCATGATCCGAGGTGCGCCATGGCGTAATCTTCGTGCCTCCAGCTGCCGGGTTATTGGTATAGCCATACACATAGCCATCATTCTTGATCCGTGCCGTCATATCACCCACCACATAGGTGACAATCGGGTCATTCGGATTGATCAGCTCCCGCTGGCCAACCAGAGCATCGATCTTGCTTTGCAGAATTTCCTGTGCTGTTTTGTCTGACAGCCTCATTTCGGCATTGGCGGTAAAAGTCACTGGGAACAAATCACTGATTGCTGTTGCAACCTCCAGCTCCGTAAAGACCAGATTAGACCAGTACGCTTTTTCCTGTGAGACATTGAATATGCCATAGGCTCCTTGATTATGCGTTGGCAAAATCTTGGTACCATTGCCAAACCCAATTTCATGAACGCCTGTATCAGTACCCTCACAAACCAGATTGCCCAGATCTGTGGTGTTTGTCGGGTTCTCTTTGATATAAACCCGGAAGTGGTCATCGGTAACGACGACGGTAATCCGATACTTCTTCCCGATTTCCCATCCTTTTGCGTCGTAATTGGAGTTGTAGGCTGTAATGTCTACATAGGAAGCGCCAGTCATATCTGCGTAAAATTGAGACTTATCTTCATCTTCATGATTATATGGCGGCATAAAACTCGGAACAGCTTTGAAGATTTTCTTCTTTTGGCTTTTGAAGCTGTGTTTGTAATCCAGATATTTCGCCATATCCGGCTCGAATGCATATCCTTTGACTTCAGCATTCTGCATCACTGCCGAAATTCCTCGGTAACTCATCAGGATCCGGCCGAGGCCATTCCCGTTGGGTGCCGGCTTGTCATTCAGCTTGTCTTTCTCCCAGGCAAATGCATAATAGTTGCGGCTATCTCGAACCCGGAACATGATGCCAATCACGTCATCATCATAGCCATTGTCATCAATTCGCACATCTGCAGAAAACATGTAGTTTTTCTTCGTAAGTGCATCTTGATTGTAAAAACCGCCGAGATCGACTTCGTTTTTGGTTAGATAGAGCTCGTCCACATTTCCGTTTTTTATTACTTTCCAGTCAGACTTGTTCGTGTTTTTGCCGATATTGGTCCAGGATGTAAAAACCTTGATAGATTCAGTTGTATCTTTCTTTGCGATGACTAGCTCTTTTTTGACGCCCCAGTGGGCCTGCAAGGTTGTGCTTTCAATGATCTGCCCTTCACCGCTTGCTTCAAAAGTAAATGGGAACTCGCTTTGTTGGTATTCAGCAAAGACTGTGCATTGATGTGAGATCGGCAGATTCTTGAGCCGCACGTTGCCGTCCTGGACGCCTTCCCATGGACTAGCCTTTACAGCTGATTTCGCACGAGGAGGCTCGCTGCCGGCAGCATTCACTTCCGTTTCCACCGAAAGCTTGTCAGGAGCTGAAGTGGTCGTGTAAAGCAGGTTGCCCTCTGCGTCTTCGATGGTAAAGACGGTATCAATCGGCAGCGAAGGCAGGTCCAGCGGGGCGACCATTTGCATAAGGCTCCGGGCGTCCATGTAGGCTCCTCCGCTCTTTAACCCCAGCAGTTTATATTCACCAGCATATTCCAGCAGTTCGTGATCCAGGAGCGCTTCTTGATTCAAGACGGAATCGGTGATATACCCAAACGTGATCGTCCGCTGGTTACCATCTATATCTGTGTAGGTAGCATTCAACTTGTAGTTGAATATTTGAGCATCCCGTGGATCAGATATCGCTTTCTGTGGCACATAAATCCGGTAGCCATCATATTCTGGCCGCTCTTCGATCGCATAGATCTCTTGAGACGGGCCGGCTGCCTGAACCTCTTCGAGTGTGCGCTCTTCAAAAGCACCCGCTGCATTGATAATGCGCAGCTTGCCGCCTTCGATGTATTGGCTGCTCTTCTCATTCGTGTAGAGTTCGATCGACTTCTTCACGACTTTGGCCTGGTCATCGATTGTTGGCGTAGCAACATGATTGTATCGCACCTTAAAGGTCTTCTCTTCGTTGGAATTGAATTGAAGATAAATCAGGACTCGATAAACATGGGACGCCTGGCCGGTTTTGGGCGACATTGCCTGCACATAGATTACATGCTTGTATGTGGAGTCGAGCTGATTTCCATTCTCGTCGGTCAGCTGAATCTGGTTGCCAGTATACTTGACGACCTTTCCTGGTTCCCCCGGCTCGCTGTCATAGTGGTATTTGAGCTCAAATTTGTAATACAGAGCGCTGGAGGTTGTATGCTCATTGCGCACGAAGCGTTTGGTGATGTTGACGTTTCGAGACGGGAACATATCATATGGTGCCCGCAGAATAATGGGCTGGTCATCCGAAATGATGTCTGCGTATTGCAGCATGCCGTTTTTATCCGGCACCACCATGGATTCAATCTGATCCATCGGAATGGTGTTATCTGCCGCTGCCGTGGTCCGAACCAATGCGATGTTTTGATCAGAATCCAGCTTTGGCGTATGAACGTAGGCCAGATTCACATCACCTTCAGGAACGGTTTTTCCTAACCGCAGGGAATAAGTTTGATCTGGCAGCTGCTTGTTGAACTCTTTCATGGGCCATACCACCTTTCTTTGCAAAGAAGCGACTGGCGGGATCACCCGCCAATCACTCTTACGTTGATTACGCTGCTTGCAAGTTCTCCGCCCATATCAAATGTGGCCTGAATAGTCATAATGCCTTTGGTTTCATTGATGGCACTCAGGCTGAATGCAACAGATCCATCGTTACCTGTCGTCAGAACAATACTTCTTGTAATGCCTTTCGTGTCTTTATAAGAGACCTTGAGCGATCGATCTGAAACAGGTTGCCAGTTTTCATCCCTGAGTGTCAGCATAATAGTGACTTCATCTTCTTGGCCGGCCATAATGGCAGCCTTGCTGGTCTCCATCTGGATAAAGAAACGATCGGAAATATCGGGCTTGTAGTAGTTCATGAGCTTGGCATCCATCTTCTCTTCGCAAACGGCCTCATACTTCGATACAAGTCCATTTGGCGGAATTGGACGGTCCAGCACATAAACTTCTCCTGCCTGATTGGTTTTACCGGCATAGATCAATGTTCCATCCCGATAGATAGAGACTTCTTTTTGCTCGATCGGATTTCCGTGCATATCTTTGATCCTGGCCGAAATCAGAGCCGGCGTTGCGCCATCCGCTGGCAACGTGCGTGGTGAAACATGCAGATAGATGCTTTCCACTGCTTCATCTGTTTGTTCCGTCAAATAAAGGAACCCTCGATGATTGTGATTCAAAATCGGGTTGAAGATAATCTCATTGGCTCGATAGAACGGTGTATCTGATGCACTTTCGTAAATGATCTCTGCACCGATCATATCCGATAGGTTGTAATTTTCGTGTAATACGATACGTGCGACATCATTTTCGACATCATAATTGTAATCGAGCATGTAGCTGTTCATCAACTTGTACTTCACCACTATTATATCATCAAAGCCCACGGCAGTGTCGAACCGGATGAGAGATGACTGAGGGTCAAATTGGAACGCCTGCGCCTTGCCGTTGACTGTGACCTTGATTGTGTCAGGATCGATATCTCGATACTGTAGATAATACTGAGAAGATCCATTGCCATTAAACTCCTCTGTATTCTCTAATGTCATTTTCCAGCTGCTATCGTAGAAAGTGACCTTTCTCCATTCCACTCCCTTGTTGCTTCTCAATATGACTGGAGCCCCTTGCTGCGGGCGTGGCTGGATCAAGATCTGATGGTCTACCGGTGTCTTCTGCAGACGAACAGGTTTGGCAAACAGGTAATGTTCCCGCTCCTGGAAGTAATAATAACCGCTATGGATCATCGGAGACCACGGTAACGGGGTCGCTTCTTTGATCTGAGCCAGAACCTGATACCCCATATATGGCCGGAAAGCGGATGACGGTATCACTTCTCTGCTTCCGTCTGGTGTCGTCCATTCCAACTTTACGGAAGCATTGCCTGTATTTTCGAAGTAATTGATATTCACCATATACATCTTTCCGCCTTCCAGCATGATGCTGCCGGTGTATTCATTTTTTTCATTGAGCATCCAGGCATCGATAATCAATTGGTTATCGACCCAAAGGCGGAATCCATCATCCACAGTTGCGTGTATCAGGTATTGGCCCGTCGCTGGCGCCACCAGATACCCCCTCCAGTTGATGGCGAATCCATCGTTTGGCGTGTCATCTTCGGGCACCTGCAGCTGAGGAATATATGGCTCAGGCTGCCTTGGCAACTGCACGGTAGCAGGCGCATCTGGCTCCAGATATTCACGGCGAGACTCCCGGTAATCATCCCATTGTGGTGGCTCTTCGGATGCTTGCGGCACGAATTGTGGTTCTACACTCATGGCCGCAAATGCAGCTGCTTGCATTTCAAACGGAGATCCGGCTCCCCAGTCGAAGTCGATTTTCGGGTCAATCCGACTGAATTGGAATTCACCAAGGTCATTGTCTTTAGACCAGTCAAACTCATCTCCCGGAATATAAGACTGAATGTGAACCCAGTCATTTGGCCGCAACAGCTCTTTTTGAATGGTCAGATTTACACCGGTGATGCCGTACTTGGTGCTGTCGATCCTCTTGCCATTAATATAGACTTCAATGCCTTGACCAGCATTATGATTGAGGACAAATACGTTTTGAATGTCACCTACCGAATATCGGATTTTCACAGTGCCTGGCTTCGCAGCTGCACCATGAAGCTCAAAGATTTTGTCCGTCAGCGTGTAGCCATTGTCTGGATCGTTCGGAATTGCGACACCATCCATCTCAACGGAAAGAATATTCGGATCCATGGATTCTTGCATCGTGAAGCGGGTCCGCATCGGCAAACCGATCACCGTTACGCCACCGGCGTTGTACTCTACTCGAACCACATCTGTCTTCTCGATCGGATCGCTAATATGAACCTCTTTTCCATCCAGGATAAAGCCTGCAGTAGAAACACCGTTAATGTAAACCGCCACAGACCATGGATCCGGAGCGTATCTTAGCGTCAACTTGGATGCCACTTCAGCCTCCATGTTGCAGGTTACCGTATACGGGGTTTCTGAGGCACCGGAGTTGTAGACTACGATTCTCCATTCTCCTGGAATTGGTGCCTCGAATGTCATGACTTCACTTCCTGAATATTCACCGGTGAAGGTGTACGTTTCGCACGATGTGCAATCTGTCAATTCAACAGAATCTTCAGACCAGGTTCCATTCTCATACCGCATGCCAAAACGCTCGCCGTCCGGCGCAATGATATTGAGTTCTGGATGTTGACTTCCGATCGCCACCATGAAGCTTGCTACAACCTTCAATATTTCCTGGCCTTCAGGCACAGTGATGGAAGCCACTGCTACTTCTTCATCGCCATAAATAGTTCCCGTGAAGACATGATCGACTGGCAGAAAGGTTTCTGCGGCCGGTTGGCCGTCTGTTCGCACATCTTCAATTGCTTCATTGACTTCAAAGATTTGCTCTTTGACTTTGAAATTGCCGCCTACCGTGAACGCCTGCTTGGCGATCGTGTAGGATTGCTGCGTCCGATAGTAGCTGCCAAACAGACCCTCTGTGTCACTCGGCATTTCTTGTATCCAGGTGCCGACAAATGGATTATTGCTTGTGACTTCGATTCGATCAATGATCACGTTATGGTCATAATCCGGCTCATTCAACGGATTCAGTACAACCGGATCCGTAATCAAAATCGGTTTGTCTCGGGTAGCCACAAATTCTCTCGGATCTTCCTTCCAGTCAGTCGCCCAATCCGTAAACCACTCATACTTGTCCATAAAGTCTGAAGAAAACGTAATGGTTTTGTTCAACTCATTGTAGGAATAGTTGATTCTTGGGTCGCTAACCTGGATAAACGGCCCCTGAACGTTTTGCAGATTCTCTGGCAGAAAGACCACATCAGCTGGAACATCAATCATGTCAGCCTTACCTAAGGCACCACTCATAAATGGTCGTTTGCCATTTACCTTGCCATACCCGATGTATTGCCCAGAATTCCATGCGATATAGCGTGGATCCGGATCACACACAACCACCACATGATCATCCATACGCTTAGTCATGATGATTGGCTGCTGGGTCATCGGATTGATCTGCATCGCCGTTCTGGTGGTGACTGACGGGTTGCTTTCCCAATACATCCATACATGCTGCTTGCCGATCGGATGCTTGTACATCAGGTAATGCACATCTTCATAGATATACGGCATAGCAGTCCCCTTGTAAGGCTCTACATAGTGCTCCGGCATGGGCGGAATCTGAATACGAATTGGCTGGCGATTGGATACGACACCCTCGTTTGAAATGTCGGCCGGGAAGATCCCTTTATACCACTCCGTTGTTTTAGCCCTGAGCACATCATTCGGATTTGTCGTAACAAGACTGGAACCAGTGCTTGCCCAGCGAATTTGATCATACTCTGGGTTTACTGTGGTGCTGTTATTGAAGACCTCCAGCTTATATTCAACCCAGAGACTTCTCTCGAATGCAGATAAATCATTAATGGTTACCCAATCTTGGTAAGCATAGATCGTGTTGCTGAACTCCTTTGTGGTCACGATCGTCTCCGGATCCGGATTCCACATGGTCAGCCGTTCATGGTCCCAGGAGAATTGTGCGGTGCTGCCATCCAGCACCGGCTTAAGCAGTGTGTAGATGATTTCCACTTTCTCAATTTCTGCATTTTCTTGCTTGAACTGAGCAATCTCATTGGTAAACCAACGATCAACACTGTCGATGACAACAAGAGCTGTTTCACGACTGATGTTGTCTGGCGTGATGAACGCCTTACCACTTTTGGTGTACTCCTTGGATACAATTTGTCCAGCATTTGGAGGGCTGAATGCTTTTACTTTTACCGGCAAGCCGATTCCGGCAGTCATAGACCCAGTTGTAGGATCTTTTACTTCAGGAGTAATTGTAAAGACCCAAATTTCTTTAGAATCATCTCCAGTTAAGGTTTTTATCTTTGCTCTTATGCTTGGCATTACATAATTTTCAGAACTGGAGTGTACGACTTTTTCATTTGATCCACTGTAACTTTCCCAATCTGTTGAACCGCTAATATCTTTCCATTCATCGAAAGTAATTTCATGGAATTGAACAGCTTGAGAGAAATTAGCAATGCCAAAACTACCATAGTCCCAGTCTGTTTTTATTTCAAAGACTTGCATTAATTGTTGCCCTGGAAGCTGTATTCTGATTGATGTGGTATTTTTAAAACAAAAAGCCTCGATATAATTATCTTGCTGCATTTTCCATCCTGGACGATTCATGTTATTAGAGACGGCCACTCGATACATCTTCCCATCGACAACTTTATAAACCCGCATATGATCATTTTTCCAACCTGTCTCGTTCACATAGGTATCCCACTTGCCCGCATAGTTCTGAGATTTGACCATGTATCGATTCCACTCACCATTGTCGTTGCCAGTGAAGATATCTGCACCTTCCAGGTCACTGCTTATGCGCCAGGAATTTGTTGTGCGCTCATGGCGTTCCCACATGGCCATATAGAAGTTTCGTTTATCTTTGGCCCGAAATATAAGACATACAACATCATCGTCATCGCCGAATGGAATAGCGTAATCGTCAATAGTCGAGAGTATTGGTCTGAATCTAGCTCTTATTCTATAATCTGTTTTGTTGTAATACTCATTTGCAATCATGCCACTGAAATGAGTTCTATTGACAGTTTCGTACACATAAGAACCATCTGGGCTCAGTTGCCAAACATCTTGCGCACCAGCTCCAATATAGTCCCCTTTTCGATTTCTTGCATCGAATAGAGATTTGGAATCTATTTTTTCGGTTACTTGATATCCTGCTGCCCAATTCGCTCTGTACTCTACCGTTTTGCTTCCAACAACACCGCCGATCTCCATTTTCACTTCGTAGTCACGCTCTATAGGGAGCCGGCGTGTCTGGGTAATTTTATAGTCAAATTTCTTCCCCGGATATGCATCAATACTTACTTTATACGGAGACTCATTGTCTTCCACATAAAGGTCACCTTTGTATTGAATGCTATAGTTGAAGTTCAGCTCCGGATACATCATGACTTCATTGCGTTTTCGTCCACGCAATCGGGCCGCGTATTGAAATGGTATTGATTGTGATTCGCCTGCCGGCTGCTTAACCTGGAGATCATCATTGTCTCCGATACCGGAGCGAAATGCGTACTTCAATCGCTTTTTCATGTTATTGTCACCTGCTTTTCTGAAAATAGCCAGCGCTCAATCTATGAACGCTGGCATGTTTCATCATATTTTGGGTGTTTTTTGATCTGGAGTGCTTTGCCATGACTGAGGTGTAGAAGGTTGATTGTCTTTCTTTTCAACAACAGGAAGCTCCAGTTTAAAGATAGGACCATTGTACAAGCCATTTTGTTTCAGTTGGATTCTGAATTTGAGATCCTCGTATTGATTGTCGAGAGCTACAAGCTCTGCGTAATATGCATCCGTAAACACTTCGACAGGTTTATTTAGAATGCCAGCCATTTTGACTCGAATCTGTTCCGCAGCCCACCATAACGCATAAGCCTCAGGATGCTTGTCTGCATTTTCTGTCAAGAATTTTTCCCTTCCTGTGACACTTGGAGAAACTATGAATAGCTTTTGCCAATAAGCATCCAATCCCTCAACTGTCCGGTCGTTGTAATATTCAGTGAAAATATCACGATACCAGAATACTGCAGCGTCTATATCCATAAAAGCATCATTTATTTTTTCGTCGTCGAATTGAACATACTTCAATGTTGAGCGATCAATTTTCTTTAAATGCTCCGGAATATCGTACAAAGTCAACTTGCCTTGATTTGAATTATTGTTGTTGCTTCCTGTTTGCGTGCCTTGATTCGTAGAGGTGTTTTCCTGGTAGCCTGGCTCATTGGCCCAAACCGGAGCTGGTATGACGATCGCTCTATTGATGAGATCAGCAATGCTGTATTCCAATTGATAAGCATAGTCATGCAGATTGTTGCGAGCCAATTGGACCCTGAATTTCAAATCCTCGTATTGCTTGTACTGATACTGGATTTTGTCATAGAGCTCTTGAGTAAATGAAGCCGGCGTCAGATTAATCAACTGAGATGTGGTTCTGAGATATGATTCCGCAACCCAGCCCAACGAAGAAGCGTCAACGAACAAAGACGAGCGATCATCAATCGTAGAAGCACTTTCTGTGATTAACGGAGCCAAATTATATAGGATCTGCCAGAATCGATATTTGCCATCCGCTGTTCGATCATTGTAATATTCCTTAACGGATTCGTTAATCTGCTTTACGGCAGTATCGATGTTGGAAAACGATTGATCAATGATCTCGTCGTTAAATGTGATTGGTTTCAGCGAATATGGACTTGTCGATTTCAGATAATCCGGCAGCTCGTAAAGCGTCAGGCCCTCAATGCCATAATCTGCATTGCTGTTTTGTTGGGTGCTTTGCTGACCATTGTTACTGGTCTCCGTTTTCGGTGTCGAGTTCTTGCCATTTTCATAGAGACGCACCGTACCATTTTGGCCATCATAATCGACTTCATATCCCAGCATTTCTCCGAGTGCCCGGATGCTGAAATAGAACCGATTGTTGTAAATGATTGGAGGCATGTCCGATGGATACGTCAGCTGCGTCTCTTTTCCTTGAGCATCCACTTTATAAAACTTGTAGCCATTTGGGAAGAAGATCTCCACCCATTTGCTTGTCATGGTTGGCTGTGCTGTGGCGAAGAGTGTGCCCGCAAAGAATGCGACCCCAACCAGCAGAAATGTTGACACAGCCAGTATCAGTTTTTTCTTCATGATGCAATCACTCCCTATGTATATATATATACCTATTATAGGACAGTGATTTGTAGAAATAAAGAGAAAAAATGAGATTTCATAAGATATTTGGAGATTTTGCGTTGAACTTGTAATCTTTCCATATCTCAATATCTGAATCCCACATATTTGGCAGATAGCCGACACCAGTTAAATCTGGATCGATCGTGTCCCAGAATCCTTCATCCCAATTGAATTTTCCCCACATGACCGGCGCCACTTGATTGATATAGGATACCCAGTTTTCCAGCAGTGGCGTCGCCTGGCCGTCAGGCTGGAACATCAACGCATGCAGTTCAGCGTCCTCTTTGTTATGCAGTTCACTCTTTTTAATCCCTTGAATGAACGACACTTGATGAGAGATTCCTTGATTCATCGCATAGATTACGATGGCACCATCATCAGAAACTGCATACATGTTTGGCTGGATTTTTTGGCCATCTACCCGCAGGGTGCGAACGTCGATGTTTTTACCTCGGATCACCAAATTCTTCAGGTCATTTTGCCAAGTGATACGCTTGACCATATCCAGTTCCCGGCCGATCCCATGGCTCATTCCAAGGTCGCTGCTGTTTGCAGGGTATCGGGCTGCGTCGAGAATGCGTTCTTTAAAATCAGCGTTCTTTTCCAGGTGCAGTCTTCTGACACCCATCAATAAGCCAAATTCATCAAACGCATTCCAGATATGGTGATGAACCGGTGAGACATGAATATCCTTTCCATTGACACTGACGATCAATGGCTCATACCGATACAGCGAATATAATCGCCTGTTCTTCCGATCGAGGATTCCGCCTTCTCCGTTTGGGTTGTAGAAGAAGCTGCGGAGATCTGGCAGCAGCGGAACGGATTTGCCATTGGCTTTCAGGTCCACGGTGTCGTTATCGTTAATGATCGGCATTTCATATACATATGCCCAATCGATCATCTGAACGGGTGTGAGCTCGATGAACTTCATGGCCTTGATCAGATCGATATCCGAATAAGCTGTTTCGATCTGCATGCCAAAATAGTTCATAAACCTCTGACCAACACTCTCTCTGGATTGACGGATCCAGGTCCAAATCGGAAACTCGTCACCTACTGTCTTCTGGGTGAACTCTGAATACCAGTAATCATTGATGAAGACAGCGAGCGTCCCAATCTTTTCTGCTTTGCAACTGAGAACCTTTTCATCGCTGTTTACTTCCGCCTGAAGAGGGATCCAGGACCCGCTTCCGTCATGCATGCAGACAGCTGCATGCTTGGCTTCTATTTCCGTCAACTTGTTGGCATATGAGATGGTGATCTGGAGATCCTGTACGCTTGTGGCGGATGTGATTTTAAACTGAAGCCCTGTAGGCACATACCACTCATACATTTCATCATTTACAGAAACGGGATGCATCTGCAGATCAGAATTAATGTGGCGAATGCAGTGAATGGGCTCGCTGCTGACGATTTTGATATTGCCATCATCCCATGTGAAGCTCACGATGCATCACCTTCCATGACGTAATACATTACAAGTTTATTATATCAGAACTTGATCATAAAGAAAGAACATTTCATTGTGAAATGTTCTTTCCATGTGCTATAGACGATTACGGGGAATTATCGAATGCAGTGACCACGTAGAAGTATTCCTTGCCGTTGACCACGCTGTTGTCTTCGAATCTGGTCACATTAGCGGCCGTCTGACCGATGGAGACATATCCTGTTCCATCTTGCTCAGAACGGTATACATTGTAGCCTGCCAGGTTTTCGTTCTTCTTCGGATTACCGTCGTCAAGTACACTGTCCCAGCTCAGTACAATGATTGCATCCCCTGCATCTGCGCCCAGGTTTTGCGGAACCGAAGGAATGGTCTTCACGATCAGTTCATCAGACTTCTCGCCCTCATTTGCCGGCTCTTCATCATCGTATGCCGAAACCGCATAGATGTAGGTGGCTCCATCAAGCATTGTGGTGTCTTGATATGTTTCTATGCCGGCAGGAACACTATCCAGAAGCACGAATGAGCTTTCCGCACTATCTTTTCGATAAATGCGGTAACCCATCAGATCATCCTCTGTGTTGGCATCCCAAGTTAAGATGACTTTGCCTTGCTCTACTGTGTAGGCAAGTCCAAGAACTTTGGCCGGAGACAAGGTGTCAGAGGCCATGGCGCTAACCTGGTTGGAATACAAAGACTCCAATGGCATATGAATCGCCCTCCTTTAGATCTATTTAATCCCTCAAAGGGGGATTATCACACTGCAACCAGCAAAGGTGATTTCAGAATATCTTCCGGATGATCGCCGATCGGTGTCAGATCAATTCCAATTGACTTATAGGCAAGATCGATGACCTCAAAGCATATTTCCCGGTTGGCGGAATCCATCACTCCCTCCCAATTCGTCAAAAGACGAATGAGGATTTCAATGATTCGGAGCCAGTCATATCCTTTGCTGATTAAAATTCGTTCTTCAATGAACTTTTTAATGCCGATCTTTTGATCTTCTGTAAGGCCATCTTTATACCGATAAACGGTGTAATTCTTGTGCTTGTTGGGATGGATCGATAGCTTTTTCATGAAGTCAATCTCGGCGATTTCCCCTGGACCTGTTACGATTGCCATATGGGAGTATTCGGATTTCAGTAACATCTTGACAAGAGGTGAAATGGGCCAACTATTCCCACGCACAAAGAGGATATCTCCCACTTCAAGATTCATGATGATTCACCCTCTTGTATTGTATTACACTTCACCAAGCAAACGCATCTTTTGTTTGACATACTCCTGGCGATTTTGGAGCAACTTGGATGCGTTGTATTCCGCATACTCCAGGTAATCAAACAACCACTCAGATTTTGGTGTTTTTCCGTCCGTAATTTGATGCATGCTGTAGATACGATTGAGTGCAGCTTCGATCTCTTTGTCTTCTGCGTTCAGGCTCATGCCGGACAGCTTTTTAGTTGTCAAGCGAATGAAAGCCATCAGCACAAACTCTATCGTGGATACGCCGACATTAGGCTCCGCTCTATCCGAAGCCATTTTGAATAGGATATTACTGATCATGGTTTTCTCTTCTTCCGGAAGTGTCGCATAGACCTCCGGATTAATCTGACCATTCTTGATTTTTGCACGAATGGCTGCCTCTTTGCGCTCCTCTTCAGTGATCAGCGAAAATTTTTCTCTAGCCATAATAGTTTCCTCCTTTGATTAAGCCCACGTGAGCCCATAATTGTGAAGTTCTCGCCCTGCCGGCAGCTGAATCTTGATGCACATTTCAGATCCTGCAGGCGATTTTTGGTCAAAGAACATCAGTTTTTCTGGTTGGATTTCAATCCAGGTATTTCCGCCATCCCGACTGATCCAATAGGTTCCATGAACCACTTCGTCAGGAGATTCAATTTCAACCCTTTCTGCGCCGTTCATGAGGGTCCCGTGAATTTTATTGCCGGACATATCCTTAACCTGGTTTCCGCTGTCTTCGTCCATTTCCCAATATCCGACAAGACCTGATTGGCCATCTGCCCTATTCCATATTTTCACATAGTCAATCACCCCATTCAGGTAGGTTCGATAGTTTCCGGTGTCAGGTTGGTCGCCGGTCCCAACATCCACGCCAATCAAGAGTGCGTTGTTGTATTTATAGGAAATGGTGTATGTGCCGCCCAAATCTACTGTACTGACAAGCACATTGTCTACAAAAAGTCGCACATATTGTCCATCGAAACTACCTGTAAGAGTGTGAAAGCCTGGAGTCAGATTCTTGATTGGATATTTTGCTGTTCGATACGAGCCATTTATATACACGGAAAATCCAACATTCCCGACCCCTGATGTGCTTGGAATATTGGCATCCAAACCATATCCACCTTCATGTGTCTTGCAAAAAAAGTGGGTATATTCAGTGCCGCTGGTTTTAGTGGCCAGATCTGCCCAATCGATTTTGACCCGGATTTCCGCGCGTAATTGCTGAGTCGGAGCATGCAGCGAGCTGTATGGAATTTTTATATATTGATTCACCCCGTTCAGCTTTATCCCATAGTGAGGAGCATGCTCCTCAACCACAAGAATAGCTTTTTCTGGAGCTGATTCTGTTTGCTCGATTGCTGTTATAATCGTGCAATTATCCAGGGCACGAATCGTACCATAGGAAGCCAAATGCTCATATCCCGTGCTTTTTGATTGGTCGATCCCGGAAGTATCGATGAAGTCTTCGAAAATCATGTTATGAAGCTTGTATCGTTTTGTTTTGGTAATTGCATTCAGCTTTGCGTTTGCCTTCATGATATTGATTGCGTCATTGATGATGAGCTTGTTGGCCCGCTCCACGACTTTATCCAATGATTGATCGATCTTGTTAATGCGGTCTCTGATGTTCGCCTCGTTTCCTTGAACACCTTCGGCGAGTGTTTCGTATCTGATTTTTCGCTCCTCTTTTGCAACATTGTTTGCGGCTTTATAGCTGATGATATCCAACCCGGCCATGCTTGTCCCTCCTTATATCCATGAGTATGAAATTCCATAGAGCTCCTGGTCATTGGCCAAAACAGCTTTGACTTTCAAGCGCTGGCCGGCTGGCAGATCAGTCAGATCCGTCATTTCATTGACTTTTGCTTCCTTCCAGGTTGCTCCATCATCACGAGACACGAAAAAATCCACGGGAATTTTTATTTGATTATAGAAAATCGAGAGATCTTCTATCGCGGGTGTCATAATGAATTCCTTGTAGTTGATCGTGACTGAATTGATCTGAGCCACATCCTCCAAGGACTCTTGTTCCAGATAGAAAGCAAATCGTATTTTTCCGTTGCCTGCAATAGACTCCCAATCTTCTGCTGTAAGTGCATTGATTTGCTCTGGTGTAAAGCCTTTGCTTTTGACATCCATGAGATTGTCGATATCAATGATCGATTGGTTCTGGCCGATCCAGGTTGATCCGCCATCTGAGCTTAATATAACTTTAATGACACCTGAGCCTGAAGCATTCGAGTTTATGTTGACTGCATTGATTTCTTTTTCAATGTCACTGACAGGGAGAAGAAGTTGTGGAAATGGAACAGCGGATATATTTAACCTTTTCGCTGCTTGCTCTTCATCGGTCCAACAAAGAATCTCTACCTCTTCGGAGGTAAGTTCTTGGAGTGCATCGTGATTTATTAGTGATAAATCGTCCATCCCATATTCATCAAACATTTCCTTTGAAATTGGAAGAACTCCTATTGAACGCCATCCGCCAGGATCAACGATTGTATACATCTCCACTTCATAAACGCTCCATCCCCAATTCGTATTCCCAGGGTGTGATCTGGCAAACAATCTCCAATATGGATAAGAAACATTTTTTTCAATGTCAATTACATTGTTTCTTTCCTGAACTTCATAGTAACCGATGGAGACCCATTCTTCACCATTTTCCGATGCTTGCACTTCTACAAGTGTGACGGATGAATCAACTGACCCTTGAAGCAATCGAACTTTCTTAATCATTTGACTTTCATTAAAGTGATAGCCTATCCAAGCTTTATCTTTCACTGCAGGAAACGAGCCAACTACACCGCCCCATAGCGTCGAGTCATTTCCATCAAAAGCTTTTTCCTTGGTCCGACTTGAATAACCAGGCTGTACATTGTTTGACGCAATGGCTTCACCACCCTGACAAAGATTGGCAGAATATGTTGGTGGCATATAAGATTTGATCTCTTCCCCATCTCTAATTAGAAATTTGCTTGGCACTGTCATATCACCTCAATCTGTTTTATGGACTTATACTTGGTCTTATCAATTGCAATTCGCATCAGTGTGCCCTCATAAGACCAAGATTCATCCAATTGCATATTCTTTGTGATGTTCGTTAATAACTTGGCACTTCCATCAAAGACTACGTATTGATTTGCTTGCCATTTCGAGGAATCGTCTGTGGTGAAATCGTGTGCTATTCTCTCCGTATTTTCTTCGATTGCATATATCTCAACTTTCAGCTGCACATACCGCCCAACCTTTTCGATCTCTACTTCGTCGATGGGCGTAAAATTTGAAAAGCTTTCTCCATCATGCGATGAGGAAATGAATATTTTGTAGCTATCCCCATTGACAGCTGAGGACTCAAGATGATGAAAATTAATGAAAGCTTCACCTAAATCCATCACCGGAGACATATATACCCCTGACTTCGGATAAAGCCCGGAGTCATCGATCTTCTTTAATTGCAGTTTACCGTTGACGAATTCTGTGTTTGTGAAGACTCCATGTTCCAGATTAAATTGCCGATTGCCTATTTTGTATTCAGATTGTTGGCCAGCATCGGCAATCACAATCATGGTCGGATCTTTATCAAGCACCTCAGTTACAGTTACCACTTCTGCGATCTCGGCATCTGGAGATTTGGCGATTTTGCGGGCCGTCAAGTCAAATACATACCCGAAAGATTGGGATTTGTCGATTCCGCTGTCATCCACAAAATCATCTACAATCATTTCGGTCATGTTGTATCTTTCTTTATTGAGAATGGAAGAAACACGAAGGTTGTGTTTGTTGATATTTGCTGAAATTTTGGCTTCTATTGCAGAAACACGATTGTTCAGTGTAACGCGAGGATCTTTTTTCTCCAGCTCTTCAAGCCTAGTTTTTACATTTTCATGAATATCTTGAACACCTTCACCAAGACGTGTATTAACTTTTTGCACTGCTCTCTTGGCCTGATTTGCTTTGCCCAAAGATATAACATCCATGCGTGTAACACTCCTTTATAAACGCATGGGCATTTAAGCCCATGCGTAAGAGATTGCTTTAAGTTCAGATTCATTGTTGAGCAGTTCAACTTGAATTTTGAGCTCAGTTCCAAACAATGATGTAATGTCTTTCACTTCACCAATATTAATTGGATGCCAAGTCGCCCCATTATCCAGTGAGAACCGGAATTCACAGCCTTTATGGTCGGCATTTACCATCAAATAGCTTACATGATCATCGATTATTTCGACATCAGTTTCTATTATACCAGTTCCTTTATAGGATTTGGAGAATGGGTCATACAGATTCTTTCTGGTGACATTCAACATTATGGAATCGCTGACTTCTGAGTAAGCCAAGATCGTTCCGGATCTGGTTGAAATGTTTTTCCATGCATCCTCGTCTATGGCCGAAATATCAGCTAAGCCATGCAGGTCAAACATTTGCTTAGTGGCAGGAGCTGGTCCCAAATCTATCCAGGAACCATTATCATAAGATTTAATTCTGTTCCCTTCTTGAAGCAAGAACAAATGATCAAATGGCACAAATGATGCTACATGCGGAGTAGGATGCAATGTGAATGCAGGCAAGCTGGAATCTGTGTAGATGGCTATATAACCGCCACCCCCGCCACCTGCCCCTGCATTCCATCCTTTTAGCTTATAATCTGCTCCATTTCCACCTTTTGTGGCGGTTGCCGCATATCCAGCAGTATCCACTTTGGCCCCTCCGCCGCCGTTTGGGCCATAACCTGCACCGCCCGGATTGTCTCCTGTCGCTCCTTTGCCGCCAATTCTATTTGTTCCATTTTCGCCAGCTATAGCCGTCCATTTCTGGTCGGTCATTTCTCCCCCGCCACCACCACCGGTGGCACCAGCAAAATAATTGAGACTATTAATGTTGCTTACGAGATGCTTGGCGTTAATTAATATGCAACCACCTGATGCGCCACCTGAATATGGATTTACTCCACCGGCACCGTTAGCGCAAAGACATTCAGGATTGTCTATGATTAGAGAGCCGGCATTAATGTAAATAACTCCTCCCCCTCTTACACTGTACCTGGACCCGCCACCAAGCGACATTTGGCCGGCCATAAGATCTCTATTTCCTATAACACTTGGTGCTACGCCTATTCTTCCTTCATTGTTTTTGCCGCTATTTCCACCTAAAAATTGATGTGATGAACCGCTGACTGCAGCGTATCCGGCAGCAGTTTGTGAATTATGACTAGCAATGTGTTCACTATGCAGACCGCAGAACGATGCATCAATGACTCCCTTTATCCTAAGTTCGCCTTTTACGTCAATGGCCAAGACACCTCCACCAGTCTCTGTTCTGTACGCTGGCGGAGCAAGTGTCACATTGGGTTCTATTGTTAGATTATCAAATGTCGGAACACTTACAAGTTGAGCTTTTACTGAAGAAAGATCAGCGTTGGTAACAACACTAAGGCATGTTTTGTGAAGCACAATTCTGTTTCCTGAAACATGAGTGATCATGAATCTGCCGAACTTTCCAATCTTATCCTTATCAGAGCTCTCTGACACATGGAGGATCACATATTGTCTCTGCGTAAAAGAGCCGAATCCACCCTCGTTGATGCCTCCAATTTCAAGCGTCAACCCATCGCTACTGATTGAAACAACAGGCGCATAGGAGTTCATTTGAACACCCGAGGTAATTGTTGTCATAGTGTTACCTCAACTTTCTTAATGGATTTAATCTTGTCTACGCTAAGAGAGAACATTTTTCCGCTTCCGTCCATAACCATAGGAGATGTATTGGATGCGACTTTATTTGCCTCAATCGTAGTAAACTCATCACTTTCCATGGTATCAATTACAAGATCATGCAGCTCATACTTTTCTGATTGAAGTAATGCATTACTCTTAAAATTGAGCTTCGAGATGTTGATTGCGTTGATTCTCTCCAGATCTTGCAAGCGCCCTTCGATCGTGAGCTCATCATAGGTGACTTTCAAGGAATCCAGAGTTGGGGTTTGGGTTGCCACTGGTTTTCCGTTAATTGTGATCTGATCCACATTCAAAGTGTCAGCAGATTTGTCTTGGTCCAGATAGTAAGCAAAACGGATCTTGTCACTGCCGTTTAACAATGCATTCCAGTTATCTTCGGTGAGTGCATTAAATGTGTCTGGAGTCATTCCGTTTGCTTTAACAGCCGAAAGGTCGGCGAGGTCAACAGACACCCAAGACGATCCATTCCATGTTTTCCATGCTACTCCACCATTCGCACTTGCAATTACTCGTAGAATAGACTGGCCGGCGGCGGCGGAAGTAAGAGAAAATCCGCTAATCCCTTGTGCTGGAATGTCAATATCCCCTGTCGGCATAACCAAGCGGGGGGCGGGGATAGCAGTAAGAGTTATATTTTTATTCAGATTACTATCATCCGTCCACACCAATAACTTCGGCTGACTGGAGACAAGAGCATCAACAGCTGCTTTGTCAATGATACTGAGATTGGTCATGCCATCAGTTTGAATCATAGTTTCAGTGGCGGGGGCGGGGCCAACAACAGACCATCCAGATCCAGAAACATACTTCTTAATCTCACTTCCATCTTGGAATAGATACTTGGTAGTAGAAAGAGATTCTACTATTAATACTGGTCTGAATCCATTGATAGAATCATATAAACTCGATGCTCTGTTTGTATAATAAGTCCCTACAGCAGTATATCCCCTACACATTCTGTTTGAAGATGAATTGGTAGGTGTGGTAGATGTCCAAGATGCGATTCCGCTCCAATTCCAAACCGTATTATCCCCTGCTGTTATAGTACCATTAAGATCAGAATTAACAATATACTTATCCCACTCACTGAGCCTGTCATCGGGGGACACCCCTCCCGTTAGAAGCCTTATTATTGCTTCATTTTCCTTACTATCCTTAATCTCGTACATTTCTAATTCAGTTACATTCCAAGACCACGTTGAGGTTGCGGCGGTGGAACGAGCTAGCAGTCTCCAGCACCTGTATTCTTTCGTCTCAAACCTCAGTAAGTTTTGTCCCCGCCCAACATCGAACGTCTTTACACTTTCCCACTGGCTTCCGTCATGCGAGCCTTGTACTTCTACTCGGGACAGGTTTCCTCCTGCCCCTCCTTGCACAAGATTCATCATATTCAACCTAGTAGGGGTCAGAAAGTCATAACCTATCCATCCTATATCTTTTACGGGGTACTCGCTTCCCCAAAAATAATCGTGGACAAGGCTTCCGTCAAAAGCGTTCTCTTTTGTCCTATCAGGGTAACCGGGTTGAGCGTCTACAGATGCTATAGGAACTCCGCCTTTGGCTTTGTTTTCCTCGTTTATAATTACCCGCGCCCCGCTACCGCTCGCTATACCTGCTGTGTTCAGTGCGTCCCAACTAATATGGGTCTGAATGTTTCTATCTGCAATAAGTATCTTCTTTCCGTTACGCTCATCAACCATGATGAAGTAGAAGTCCCCTATAGGTGCATTTGAACCTAGAACGGGTATAAAATCTGCCGTCTCCTTGCCAAGTCCTATAAACGTTCCCGGTAACCCCGCTATGGGAGCGCGATAATGGCATCTTATCCTTTTTCCTACCTCTAGGTCTCTTATATCGGTCACTTCGTCAGGATGTAGCAACCTTCCGTTTTCATCTATATCCACAGCGTCTACGTCCATGATCCCATCTGTTAAGCTTTCCAACTCGACAAGGTGTTCCTTGTCCTCTAGCCCTACTATCTCGTACATCAGGCATTGGAACGCATTTTCCCCGTTCTGTGTATAAGTTCCTCTTTCCTCTCCGTCTATAGTTACCTTCACTTCGGGAAACCCTCTCCACCTGACGGCTATAAGCCTGAGCCTAGTTCCCGTGAACTTGAATATCACCTTACTGCCCTTCTGACTAGAGCACGTCTTGCTTCCCCCGTACATTTTTGCCCATTCAAATACTGTCCAGTTCCCCACTGGTCTTTTGAAAGCAGGATGCAAGTCATCATACCTTTTCCATCCTTCTTCGGGGGCGGTGAGGGGTTGTCCAATAGTAGCCATTTATCTTACGCCTCCTTATACTCAAATACAGGACGGAAACCTTGTAAAACCCCGTTCCATACGGTATTCCAATATGGTTGTGCCCAAGCTAAATCGGCGCTGTTTGTTTGATTCGTTGGCTTTGCTAAACCTCGATGTACTCTTGCACCACTTGTAGACGGACTTGGTGAACCTCCAGAAAGAGGGTGAGTCATCCCATTTATCGGAGTATCTTGACACCACGTTACAACATTGGTGGTTTCATGGTGAAATACATCATCTAATGTCTTCCCTGCTTGAATCTTGTTGGCAGGAAAGTTGACAATGTATTTATCCCATTCATTATTGGTAGGCCACCCGCCATGCCCTTGATCTGTCAATGAGAAATTTCCATTCCCGTCAGCATAAGCTACTCCACCTGTTAGGGAGCGTACTGTTACCTCCGCCCCCACGTTCTTGTAAACGGTAATAAATGGAGGACCAGCATGGACTACAGCTAAATAATTACCGTCAGGTGAGAATGTTACACCGTAACCTGTATTTGGAGGCAACCCATCAGGATTAAGCAGACCAAAATAGTTATTCAAAGGCTTTCCTTGAATAGCCTTTCCTGCATTTAATGTATCCCATGAAATACTATGTTGGATTACTCTATCTGCAATCAAAAGACCTTTATCTACTTTGACGAAGTAAAAGGAACCGTTTGGTGTAGCTGAACCTGCTACTGGAATTTCTGTCTCTACCGCCCCACCAAGATTGCTAAAAGTTCCCACAGCACCACTAGAAGCCTGATAGTTACAAACAATATAATCACCAATCTGCATATCTTGGATTCTTGTTCTTAATTGACCTGTAGTTGCTGGCATTGGCATTATTAGTTCACGCTCACTTTCTCAATAGACTTGAATTGTGTTTTATCAATTACAGCAGACAACACCGTTCCTGTTCCCACTGCCCCTTCGTTTGTCATGGCGCTGGTGTAGCTTGTCTTAAACTTGAGTTGTCCATCAGCTACCAGCTTGTCATCCAACGTGAATGTATTTTGTGGATCTTGGTTGTTGAAATCAAGATTTGTTGCTTCCCCTGCCCCTGCCTGTGCAGATAATGTTGCTCGTATTTTGATATATCTTCCTTGCGGTGGATTATTGGGATCTAATGTTGTATAAGATGTGAAAGATACTCCATCATCGGAAGTGGATATTTCAAGAATTAGATTGCTTTTATCTGGACCGATAAATTCAATTTCTCCAATTGCCATATACGCTCCCCATTTAGAATCTACAGATCCGTCTATACGATAATATCTATAGGTGACCGGCGCAGATAAAATAAATTCTCTTCTTTCGTTTGGAGACCATTGTGGTGTGTTAGCTAAAACATGACTATCAAGAACAGTAAAATTAGCACCATCATTACTTCCTTTTAATGTCCAATCACGAGGGGTTGCATATATTGCGTTGACATTGTTTCTTGCTTGTATTGCATATTTCGAAATAGTAACCGGAGAACCAAAATCGAATTGAATCCATCCAGAAAATCCATTTGCAACCCAAATATCACTTGCTCCATGATTATGATTAAATGCTTTCCATTCTTCATATCCACTGAATCTACTTGATGCTGTTACGTTATATGGACTGGGTGACGTGTTAGATGTCATGGGTGGAGTTATATCTTCTCCCAGATGAAATTGTTTCACTATATCCACTAATTTTGTTTCTTTCCATCCTTCTCCTAGATCAATAATGGAAGACTCCCAAACACCAGACGAGACATATTGATTGACTCCAGTGGATTTTAATTGAATTTTCCCATTCACATATTCTGTATTTGTGAAAAACCCTTTGGTTAAATCCAATTGTTTGCTGTTTTGTGCTTTAATTTTGGCTGCCTGACCCTCCAACCAATCCAACCGTGCATCGACAGTTGGAAATCGGGATTCAGCCAGTGGAGCAACGATATTATTGTCCAGATCTTTGATTTTATTTAATGCTTGTGTTGCCTTACCAAGAGAAATCACATCCATTGGTAATCACCGCCTTATACGATGGTTGTTGTCGTTGCTACATTGATGATATTGCCTGTTGTAGGGTTATACGTGTAATCCTTTCGAATCGTCACCTGCTTGCCAGCAGAGTCTGTATATTTCTTTTCCGAATAGTTAAGGATTCCGTTGATCGGATCAGCATACACGTAATCGATCGTATAGGTAATATCGCCGGTAACGATATGCTTCGTGACGTTTCCATTTTCGTCATATTGAAATTCTTCGATAAAGTTACCGAACTCGCCAAAGGCATTCAGCTTACTGTTGATTTCAGCGATACTGTCATCAATTCCATCCATCCTTGTGTCGGTCGAAGAGTCTTTGGCGTTCAAATCATTAAGGCGCTCCGTTAAAGAGATAAACGTACCCCTTGAAGATTCCAAATCCGTCAATAGATCCTGGATCGAAAAGCCAAGGTCCGATTTCTGAATCTTTGTCATATTTGCTGTTCCGCTCATAGCTGATTACCTCCTTCAAGGATTAACATACATGGTATCGTAGTTTACCAAGATGATAGAACCAGTTGCCGGCGCTTCGGCCATCGTAATCTTATTTCCTTCGATGATATAGTCACCGTCTGCTGCAGGGTTTTTCAATATCCCATTGACGAATACAAGCTCCGTATTTGGACGTGGCGTGCGACTGAGCAAGAAGACTTTATTGACGCCATTGACTGCTCCTGTCGGCCGTTCCCGATAATGATGGAAGTGGTCCACGACATAGGCAACGCCTTGGCCTTTTCCTTCCATTCGAAGCTCGATAATATCATTCTCCTGGAGAGGTTCACGGAAACGGATCAGCGTATTGCTGACTTCGATATAATCTCCTTCTGGAGATAAATCGCTTGGCGCCGGCTGCAGTTTCAAACCGTTCAAATATACCCGCAGCTCGCCGGAAAATGGTTGATATGGGACCCCAACCACAACATCAGTTTCACCGGTTGTTGTAACCCGAATAAATTCATAATAGGGTTTACCCATTCCGTTGAGCTGCTCGGCCAAGCTGGCTTGCGTTGGATCCTGTGATTTAACCTGCTCAACACGAATGCGCAAGAGGGGCATGATGTTCACCTTCCTTAGATGATGTCGATGTATTTTGCTACAATCAGTTCATCATTGTAGATCGAATGATTGGTGAGCAGCGCAGGTTGGTTGCTCAAATAAAATCTTTGAATCGTGAAGTCCATTACATTCTTGTCAACGCTCATGATCTGCTCCACCAATTCGTTATAAATAAAGCCTTGCCCCATGTTGAAGTTTGCAAAATAGGCGATTAATGCAGACTTGCAGTCTAAACGAATGCGCTCTCTTTCTGAAGACGGAACCGAATCTGAAAATACCAACCTGACTTGCAATTCTAATGGAATTTCCTTCGGCAGTAAGACCGTCTGCTTGACGCCATATGCTTTGATTTCTTGAAGGGCTTGCTCTGCTGCGGACTTGACAGATTGTGGAGAGAATCCGTAGCTCGGAACAACAATGAAACTGAAACTGCCTGTTCCATGCGTATACTCCATGCCAACCACTTCATCCACCCCTGGGACCGCTAAAAGCGCAAGACGCAGCGCCTGGTAGTTTGCATTCGCTGCTGTCTCCCATCGCATTGAGATCTCATATCGATAGGTTTCGTCATCGATAAGTCGCTCCACATAAGTGCCAGACTCTTGATCATAAACGGTCTCAGTCCGTCGCTTGTAGCTGAAAAGACCGCCAATCAGATCTAGATATTCGCCTTCTGCTTTAGAGAGAAAGCCCATATCCATGACAAGCTCTGCATAATCATAGATTTTAGGAAATTCGTCCTTAACCGATTCCACCAACGCCCTGGCGATTGAGCCTGGCTTGAAATTGGTGATAGGCGTATTCTTGGAGATCTTCTCCATAGCTTCCCGAAGAATCTCTTCAGCTGTTCGCTTCAAAAGCGCCATAATGGTTCACCCGCCTTTACAATTGCTGACTTTGCTTCACATAGATTTGCTCATCCTTGCCAGCATTCAGAAAGACATAAAAGTCAACTTGTTCAATACTGACCGGAACAGGACGAACATACAGATCACTAGCCAGGAATCGACCGTCTACTGTCAAGGTTTCGTAAATCCGCTCGACACCCTTCATCGCTGTTTCTCTGGTGTTCGGTTCGCCTTCAAGAAGCTCCAGGTCTGCCCCGATATGAGGATGCGATCGCCAGTCGGTGGTTTGCGTGCGCAACCGATTGATGATATCCTGTCGAGCACAATCATAGTCGGCCGTCAAGGCAAAATCGACAAGCCCGTCTTCATCTGGCTCTGATAAAGCAAGATCACCAATGATGTCTCCGCTATAAAAGGCGATGTCCTTTTCAATGTATTTCTTCATCTGGCTTTCCCCCAATCAGCTCCAGGATTTCGGCAAAATCACTGTCGATCCTTTCCGTGGCTTGACTCTCATCGACCACTTTAAAATCTGATGTGAAAAAGCGAATCCTGGAGGCAAATACTGAGAACGTCTTGCTTTCTGGATCGAACCGAAACCCGAGCCCATAATCTGCATATCCTTCGAGCCTTCCGGATTCTCTGGCCATAATTCCGGCACCTGAGACCGGATTGATTAAACCCACATCATCAGTGCTTGCCTGGGTCTTTTTTTGAGCTACTATATCAAGATTTTGATCTTTCTTTGTTTGTAATGCATTAAGTTTTTGAAGCCAGCTCCTCATGTGATTTAACCCCCAAAGTCGTCAAAGAAATCAGAAACCGCATAGTACAACTTTCGGAATATATTGGTCTCGTAAGAAGGCTCCCGATAATATGCAGTTACAATAGGCAAACTGGGATCGCCATTAATAAATTGGATCCACACCCGGTCATTTTCTTTCAAGCCTCGATCAATAATGCCTTGAGAATATACAAAACAAGGCACATCGTGATACTCTTTGACTCGATTGCCTTGATTAACCTGAACATCTACGGTATGCCACGAACTTTTGTCGATTGTTGCTCCTTTGTGACGATTGCAGTCACACGTATCATTTGGGCGATGATAATTCACCACATAGCCGATAAGGCCGGAGGTGCGTCGATCTAACGCACCCTCCGCTCCCGATCTTGCAATCCGTTCTCGTAAACTCATGGGCATCACCTGATGTATGATAAGTGCAAATGATTATTGTGGTCTGGCCAGCTCATTACATCTGCGTTCGGATATTTTCTCTTGATGGAAGCGATAATGTCTACATCCATCAACAAGATACCTCCAAAACCTACCTGTACGGCCAGATCTACCAGTGTCTCCAGCTTCGTTTTTTCCACGCTTCCTTTGGGAAGTCGATACTCGCCGGCAATCCGACCATAGTTTGGTGTGTCAATATCCACTGCAAAGCCGGTGCCGTGCCAATTTTCATCGCCAGGACGATAAGCACTGGTGATGGTGATTTTGTCTCCGGTCCTCATGTAGTACAAGTCAGCAAGCCTTTGTACAGCTTCCCATGTAGCCTGACGAATGAGTGAGGAGCTGGATACCAGCGATAGCTTCACGTTGTTCAGAGGTTGCTTTTGCATATCAATGAGAACCTTGGAAGCTTGAGCGGCTTGAACCCGATACTTGACTCTTCCTTCAGAACCAAATACCGTGGGTTTTTCAGCGCTAGTTGAGAATCTGCTGTTACTGTTTAATCGCAAGCTTGGATCATACTGAGCTATTTTTCTCATGATTGAGGCAATGCCGTTTGCCCAGTTTTTATCCGTAGCGTATTTCACATTCATGCCGACAAGAGTTGGACCATTGTAATACTTGCCGCCTGGCGTGAGATAGTCCTTCTTGATCTGCTGTGCTGCGAAATAGATGCAGTGCTGCGGGCTTGAGAAGGTCCAGGCGCTTTCGTATGCGCTACTATCATAAGCGCCGTAGCCGAACAGATTGTTCTTGTCTTTGAAGATTTTTGAGCTGCCCCAGCCGGTTTCCCATGCTGCGTGAGCTGCAAGATACAATCCATTAATGACACCCGCTCCACCGACAACAGCTCCTGATTTCGGATTTCTTGACTCAGGGATCCTGGTTTCTACCTGGACGAAATACGCCCCCAAGCCCGCCAATCCTGTCCCTTCAAATGCTTTATTGATAGCTTCTGCAGAGATTCCGCTCGGGATGTTTAAGTCGATTCTTGCAAAGTCATCGCTGGATGTGGTGAATTCGACTTCATAGACTGGACTTCTGCTGTTTTCCAGCATACGTTTCTCTTCTTTTTCAATCCAGCTGGCCTGGGTTTCCAGGATTCTCTTTTCGTATTCTGCCTTGAATGCTTCATCATACGGAACCATCTTCCGATGAGCCATGAAGAAATTCGTGACGACCGTTTTGAGATCAAACGGCAGTTCGTCTTTTTCACTCTCTTCTATAGCCATCGTGTAGATCCCTGAGTCACCGTCGCCCTCAATCGGAATTGTTCCTCCGCCTGGAGTTGGGATATCAAAGATATCTGTTGCTGCCTGGTTGGCCGCATACTTGGAAACATCGGCGCCGAGCAAGGACAGAAATGCTGCAGAGAATTTGTTCGTAAACAACGCCTGGAACACATCGGGAGAATCCGTGATAACTGATCCCTTATGACCATTGATGCCGGCTGAAAATTCATAGCCGTCTTTCCGCAGCGGTGCGATAATGCAGGCTTGTCGGGTAAATAGCCATCTTTCGATGAATTCAGCCACACCTGCCATCACAACTTCAGTCACAAGTGTTTCAATCAAAACTGGGATAATCCCAATACCACTTGATGCCCCCACTCCACGCGCAGCCCATCGAGCAGAGCTGGAAGTCCACTTCAAAGCCTTTGATCCTTGATAGATCAGCTTTGATGTTACACTGCGCATTTTAGCGATCTTCTCTAAGTCTATTTTATGATAACCCAGAAATCGCTTGTCCTTCAAAATGGCATCGGCTTTGTCAAAGAGATCTTCAGCTTTTGACAAGTCGAAACTTTCCAAGGTTTTAATGATTTCATCTAAAAGCCCGCTTATTTTCCATTTCTGCTTGGTTTCTTCAGAAAGCGGGTTGATTCTGCGCCTTTTTCCGGTTACTTCATCATATTCGTATTGATAAGCACCGCCGGCTGAACCACTTGGGCTCAAATATCCCTTCAAGGTCTCGATCCCTTTGTCGATCTTGAATTTTTTGATCATCTTATTGAATTGACGCTTGGTTAGAGCCCAGGCTGCATTCATAATTGGGTAGGTTCCGGCATACCCACGATTGGACAGCAAGTGACGCATGATCAACGTAACGGTCAATGCCGTGCCAACACTGAAGCATTGCTGCATGAAGTTGATGGAGGTATTATCGGAATTTACAACCACGCAATCTGGTTTGATCATGGTAATAAAACCAAACTCCAGATTCATGATGTGCGTAACTTCCCGAGCCTCTGCCGGACCGGTGATATTGTTGAATGTGTCATTAATCAGCATCTGGTCATAGGGCTTGATGGCCGGATCTCCAACAACAGTCAAGTAACCATCGTACATTTCCTTGACGTAATCACGGAGCCCTGCAGCTGCAATACGTATGGCCAGCGCTTCGTCATAGTACCACTTGAATGGCTTGTTAAGCCAACCGCCAATGAGCGGAATGTTCTCCACGAGGCGGATGCCTTGAGCATTCAATGTCGTGTCAATCATGACGCTTTTTTGCTTTTCCGGCCAGATATCCGTGTCTACATAGATTGGCTCTGTGGTATCCAACTTGCCTTCGTTGTAGAAAGTGCCAATAGCAACTGTGTACATGTTAGATTCCGTGGTCTTGATGCTGTTATCAATGATGCTGGACACACTGTCATAAACATGGAATTGACGAAACGGCTTTCTGTACAACGAAATCTTTTCCGTTTCTGGATCCACGTGATACCCATAGGCAATCGGGAAATATGGTTTTCCGCTGAAGATTGTGCTCCTGAAATCAAATGGATGAACTGCCACCACGTAATCCTCACCGATGGACGCAGCAATGTTCAATACATCCCAGACGGTTTTGTCATAAAGATTGATGTTAATACCAGGCTCATCAAAGTCCCCGATACCGAAGAAGTCTCCGAGATGACCCCAGAATCCTTTTTCAGAATTCAGCTTTCCCGTTGTTTCATACACATTCATGTTGATCTCATTCATGATCCGATCCGCTTCACCGAAGATTGATGCCGCCGGCGACCCAGGAAAGCCAAAGTGCATAATGCCAAGAGAGTGCTTCCAGTATTCGGAGTTATCGAAGGCTGTCTTCAGGTTGAGCAGAAAGCCTTGGTCATCTCTCAGCAGCTCATCCACAATTTGAGTTGGTTCTTTTTTGCTGATGATAAAGCCTCGTGTTGTTTCATCCGGGTGAGCCTTAATTTTGTTGGTCAGTTCAATACCGTCATCCTGGATGATTGCAGCTACAATTTCTCCCATGTTTTGCAGCTCGGTGATGGTTCCATTCATAATGGTTGGCATATTCATCGGATTGGAGCTGTATCCCATCCGGAAATGAACCCTTGCGCCGGTGCGAAGCATGATTGACTTATACCAGTTGGCCGTTCGATTCCGACTCCGCTCGATCTCTTTGGCTGCGAATCCCGGTGCGATCAGATATTGAATGAGATCCCACAATCCGTTATGGGTAAGATCCATCCCCTTTACGGCGTCAGACAGCGTGCCCGACACATTGCTCATTTCCAGCACCAGCGTACTAGATGCTTGCTTTCGGCTGTTGGTGTATGTGATGTCGGTGACGGCCTGATAGCCAAAGTAGCGATCAGACAGCTTGATGGATGCCAGATACTGACCCTCATCAATGAACATCATGAAGAACGTTGGGAATGCCCGCACTAAGCGCCCACGTCGATCATATTTGATCATGTCATGGAACATTTCCTTCAGCGTGGTCTCCGGATCTTCAAAATCGGATTCTTCATGAATAGGATCGGATTTAAGATAGTCCGATGTATTGTTCATGCTGATCGTCTTATAATCCGGAACCGGCAATGATGCCACTCTTTTCTTGATGCGATCCTTTGACCACTCTTCTTCAACTTCATCCATAATCTCCAACATCTTTTTGATCTGCATGATCAGCACATAGGACATCTTCTTATTGGATCGTTGCAGCTTGTTATACTCGTTCTCAAATCCGAGATACATGCAGACAGCGGCGGCAAAATAGCATTTCTCTGCGTTGCTGGCCAGGTCGGAATCAAGACCAAAAGCGTCGTATACATACTGGCTGATCAGGTTGTTGCTCTTGACCTTCTTGTAGTAATACTGCAAATATTGCACGCCCATCTCGATGTTGTATTCATAATTCGAGCCCAGCGAATTGGGATCTCCCATTAGCGGGCTTACACGCATGACGCCGATATGAGCCGCTTCCCGGATGAAATCAGTGTCCATAAAGTAACGCATGTCGGCAGTTTGCATAACTGGAACATTGGATTTTTGAACTACCACATTACCAAGCTCCTTGTTCTGCTCGTAACCGACAGAATAGAACTGGCGCAGCTGCTCATCGAATGATTTCGCAAACGCTACGGCCCAGCCCTGTTTGATTACTTCTTCATCGGCATTTCGCTCAGAGATATCCAGTGTAATTTGGCGGATCAAGGCTTCCATATCAGCCGCAGGCAAGTTTTCTTCGTGGGTTTCTTCTGGCGGTTCTTGCGTGATGCCTGGCTTGAGTGCTGATTTTTTGGCTGCCTTCTGTTGTCTGATGTATTCTTCTGTAGAGTCTGTAGGGATCATTTCTCCCTTATCGACAATTGCTTCGCCGCCAATCGTATCTCGAACATAGCCTTTGAATCCTTCGTTAAGATATTCTTGCAGATCATCTCCAACCGTCACGACATCTTCGTAAATCAAGAAGAAGTCAGGATCTACATACAACCCATCGTTGTTGTTCGGGATTTTAAATCCGGCGGCTTCAACTTCTGCATAGGTTGGCAATTCAAGATCTGGATAAAGCTCGATAGCCTTAAATGCCTCTTTCACTTTTGCTTCATACAGAACCTTTTTCTTCACGTCCTGCTCATATAGGTTCAATGCTTCTTTGATGATCGGCCTGTCCAATAACCATTGAATAGGCTGAGCAACAAGCAGGCTGGCATCTTGATACTCGTTAATATCCCAAGCAGCTTCACCACTAAGCAGTTTTGTTTCCGTGAATTTTTTCTGTGCCCGGTTGTATGCAATCAGTGAGAGGGTAATATCGAATACGCCAGGCAAACCTTCCACGGTTTTGGATTCCACGTCATCCACCACTACATATTTGACACCAAACAATCGCAGAAGCGGGTGGTCAAACTCCAGGAACCCGTTCGAGATTTCCTTGTGATACTCACGAACCAGATAATTGGCCCGTCGTATCATCCCCTCGAAGTTGGCCAGCGTCTCACGATCGTGCGTCCTGAACCGACAGGTAATGATGGTGTCTTGAGATCCTAGATATTGATGCGCTGGCGATTCATGTTCCTGCAACTGAAACGATGTAATCACATTCTGAAACGATACGCTGATATCTTCAAGCACCAGGTCATCGAAGATCCAGTCTTCCATCGTGATGTCATATTCAAATATTGCTTTTTTGTAATGCTCATCAATTTTGGCATTAAAAAGGTCTTCGTCAATTTCGTCAGGCAGCAGAGATGGAGTTCCGTTAAATAACTCATAGACGATATCAAAACCGCTTTTATTGGCTTTGTCTTTCGTCCAATCTCTGATGATCTTGTCTCGCTGGATGCGCCATTCCCGAAGTGCTTGCAAATCACCTTCGAATGCGGTTCGGAATGTAAATTCACTCCCCAGCTCCTGAAGCATGGGCTCGAAGTACGTAAATCTGCCGTTGCTTGGCTGCAGATTTCTTCGATAATACCATCGAAACAACGGCCAATTGAACATCTCATCAAAGCTTTTGTCGTTTTCATTGAAGATGTAGACATTCGGATTGAACGCATAAAGCTGTAAACTTGCTATAAGAGAATTTGGGAATCCTTCTACAGAAGACACAGTGATGCCGGCGATCGTTACAGCTTGAATATCGTACACTTCATTCAGGTGCGCATTCTCAATTGGCAAAAACGGGCATTTCTTGACCTGAGCAAGCAGCGGCCTCAATTCATTGTTGATCGATTGTTTATCCGGGAAGAACAAGTCGATATCGATAATGAGATCAAAGTATCCGCTGTTTTTGATGAAGCTCCCTCGGCTTCTGATCATGTTTATGGTTTCATTTTTCATTCGCCTGGTCACGGTAATCGCCGTAGGAGGAACGAAAAACTGCGCATCACCGATGCGCAAATGATGGGGTTTGAGACTCCCGAGCAGGGGGTCTCGATCATCATATCCAAGGCCAGCTGCCATGAGTACACCTCCTAGATGTATTCTTCGACCTTATCTCGATACCAGATCCTTGAAAGGTTTCTGGTGTTATCTGAATAGTTCACAGTCATATTCATTTGTCCCTGGAATCCGCTTCTTCGCATGCCTTCCTGAATCCACGGGGGCATATTGCTTCTTTGCGACCCCTCGCCTTTTGCCGTGATTGCGATTTTGGCCCCCATTGCCGGAGCAGTATACTGAACAGGCGGAAGAGCCGGCTGTGGAACTACAGGCCCTACCGATCCTGCGGGAGGCGGCGGAGGAGCTGCGGGAGCAATCGGTGCCGAAGTATTACTAAGAACATTGTAACCCATTACGCCAGCTAAAGCTAGACCTGCAAACAAGGCTATACGCTGATTTCGTGGGCCTTTTTCGCCGCTGAAGATGTCATCGGGAATCCACCCGCCTGTTGCATCATTCAAGATTTGTTCTGCTGCAGATGGACGACGCGGTTTGGGTTCTGAGGCCAAGGTTTCATAGGCATCCAGAATGGACTCCTTGTAAACACCTCTCACTTCTGGTTCCGGAGCTGGCACTTCATCGCCAAGTGTATCTCGAAGCATGCGTCGCTTCAATCGAGTGAATTGAACAGAATTTACTTGACTTGTGTGTAAGACATCATAGACACCTTTAATGCCATGTTCCGCAAGGTTTACACCTGTACTGGAACCAACCGAAAAAGCAGGGTCATTCAGTCCAACACCTAACCCCTTGGTTTTATCCAGTAAGTAAATAACCTCTTCAAGAAGGTTTCTGTCCATCTTTTCGCCGTAGATATCCGCAACTTCACGAACCGTGTTCCAGTCATATCTGAGCAAAGCATTTCTGAACTTGGCCGCAATATGCGGCTGCCCTGGGATATAATTAACGCCGGCCTTCGCAGAGTCGATCCCCACCTGTTCCAGTTCACTGCCGAACTCGGAGAAGATGCGATATTCTTTGGAGTCATGACCGAACACATAAGCAGCGTAATCCTGCAAGGCTCTATTCAGGTTCGAGATTTTACCAACCTGTGTTTTATCCAGCTTACTTGCCCGCTCGAAATCGCTATTGGGTTCAAACGCTTGAACGACAGTGCTGCCGAAATCACGTTTGGCAAGCTCTTTCAGATCGAATTCCGTTTTCTTTTCAGCGAGTTCGGCTGCCCATTGATTCTGGAACACTTTCCAATCTTGACCATCGGAATAGTACACCTTACGCTCGTTCGCCAGACGCTTCCACTCTTTTTGAACTTCGTCTTTGTCGATTACCACAACATGGCTTTCGTCACCGTCATTGTCACCCTCCAGCTTGAGCACGGAGAAAGCAGTAGTGGCAATGTTGCCTGTTGTCAGACCCGGATCGATCACTATACGGGTGTACTGCTTGGCATGGATACTCTTTGTCGGGAAGCGGGTAACTTCGGCGTATTTATACTGCTGCCTTGTCCAGTCATTCAGAATTTCTTCTTCCATGGCTGTGCCGATGTTGTTTTCGCCGATGAGCTTTTCATAGATGCCCATATCTTTTGCCTGCTGCACCGAGATCCAGGTGACTTCATCTCCGACGTGCTGCGAAGCAAATGGATCTATGGTTTTCATTAGGCCGGAAGCAGATGTCCCGAGTCTGACCTTTAAGGCGCCTTCGCCCGACAACCCCTTTGACGAGGTGGCATCCATCACTAATTGATCAAGATAATTCTTTACATCAGCTGCGATCCGTCTGTCCCAATAATCTGGACCCTTCGGACCTCTTTCTCCTTTGCCAACAGAACGAGCCTTCATTTTCAGGCTGTTATTGATATTGGCGATAAGTTGCTGTGAATCTCTCAATCGAATCTTGCCAGACTCATCATAATAATGATTCAGGACAGGCACAGGAATACGACTGATCTTGGTGGTGCCTTTCCCCTTGCCTTCCAGCTCCACGTCAACCTCAGTATTCAAGTCGAGCCAGAAAAACTTCCCGAGCTCATCCGTGCTAACACCCAGTTGCCTAGCTACGGCTTCATGATCCAGGATTGTGCCCTTAATGGTGAAGTCATCCAGGTCAACCTCCGGCATGAGGTTAAAGTCATATGACTTCACTACACGATCTTTATAAGATTCAGTTGCAGGATCGCCGGCCAGTGCCATAATCGCATAGTCAGTGTTGAGGGCATCAACCCATTTGCCTGTCTCTAGCCCTTGCCTGCGCATTTCATTGAATACATGCTCATAAGTCTTAGTTGCGCCAATGCGCTCAAGCACATTCATCTCACGGTGACCATAAGCAACGCCATCACGTTCGCCACGAGCATAAATCTTATTGCCCGCTTCATCACGTCCGATGATCGCTCTCCCTGTCTCGTCCACTGTCTTGAAGTATCTTGGATTGCGCATGAGGCGCATCTCCAAAATCCCCACATGAACATCAGCATCTGTCTTAAACTTAACGCCGAGCTGATCAGCAATTTCATGGAAGGCTTCAACATCAATACTGTCCATGAGATAACTCCGATCCACGAATCTGCCGTTTTCAAGCATGATACCAATACGATTCAATTGGAGCTGTTCTACGAGTTGAGCTCGTGCTTCTTGTCCTCGCCTATTCAGCTCATCCAAGATCATTTTTGCCTGACCTTCCATGAGCATCCCGTAGAATTTACGTTTGCCAGGGTCTGGTGCAATGACGGCCACAACTTGATCACTGCCAGTCAATCGCTGCATAAAACGTTTACCAGCTGCATTGAAGTCAGTACCCTTCTCGCCGCCGAACGAAAACTTGAATGGGTTCGTATCCGTATATTCCACCTGAAAGATTTGATTGGCAGTCCCTTTTAATCTGCCTTCTATCTTCTCTTCATAGACGATCTCTTTCCATACTCCATCTTCGTATTTTCTGCCAATCACATCTCCCGGTTTCACAATAGCACCTTCCATTACAGTGCCATCCGCCGCAAAATCTCCGTAGAGTTTTGATGCATCGGAGACAAACTTTTTGTGCCATTGGAATGTGCCTTCTCCTTTGTCAAACCGCTTGGAATCAGTGAATGCCAGAGCATTCATCAGATCTTTTTGAATAATTGACAGGTTTTCATAGGTTGATTTGAGACGAACCGGATCAATAACTTCCTGGCCATTTCGGGTAACCAGAATTCCCTCTTCTCGGAGGATTTCTCGTCCCTCCGCGTCATTCATCATGGCCATTGTTCTTCGATAGACTTCTTCAGGATCCATATAGGCAACCATCACATTGACGCCTGAATATTCTTTTGTATTGGCCATGTATTTATCAAGAAACTTCCAATTGGACTCCGTTTCGACAATTGGATCCAAGTTCACATATCCATTGACTTGAGACAACTTTTGGGCGACATCTTCTGTGATGCTGTAGAAATTTCTTCTCTGGATCATATTCGGACGGGCCAGATTGATGAATCGACCATACAAGGTCTTCTCTGCCAAGTCTTGTGTGGAGAGAATCGCCCTTGCAGCATTGTTCTCTTTGATAGCATTGAAAAAAAGCTCCGGCTTCTCTCCTTCCCACTCTGTCGAATTTGCCCAGTCAATGATACCCATTAACATATTGAATCTATCTTTGCGCACATGATCCATGGTCAGGAAGGTTTTTACCTTTTTCGTGGCTCGGCCATCTTCATGCGTCCAATAGAACGCATCGTCAGTCAGAAAGGCTTCCTGTTCTTTAAGAGTCATATCTTTAATCATGTCGTGAATATAAGCAGGAGCCAAGCGTACATGAGTCATCTTGTCGAAGTCACTCAGAACTCCTTTTGCTTCAAAAGCATCATTGAACTCATGAGGATTGTCTGACGAAGCAGCTACATTTTTCAGTACATCATCAAGGAACCTTTTGCTTCGATAATTGGCCAGCTCATAGTCCGGATCCTCGCCAATGATTGGGCTCAAGATCTTTTCTATGTTATAGGCATATTGCATGCCAACCATTTGTGCAGTTGAGATGAGTTTGGTCATTCCATTTTCTCGGATGGCAACACTGTGGCCGATCAGGTTTCGCTTGCCATAGATTTGGTAGCCCTCCGAATTGATAAGTGGAAGATCAATCTCAACAGCCCTTGGATGTTTCCTTCCGGACTCAATAGCCTCTGTTACACTCGTTGAGTGCTCAGGTCGAAACACGACAATCCTGGCCACTGGTGCATTTGGATCTTTGTTCAGAGCCAGCTCATACTGAAGGTTATAGCGGGTGTTGTGTATAGCGTTAATGACCGTAGCGATCGCATCCCGGTTATTGGCTTTAAGCCCCGAAATATGATCCACCGGTTCAATCGCTTGAATACGTTGCTCGATTTCTGGTGCGAGTTTGACGATCCCACCAGGAAGCACCTTGCCCTCAGCATTAAGCACTTTCTGAATGGCAGCTCTGGCCAGTTCCATGTTCAGGTCTGCAGTGAGTCTGGTCATATCCCTCGGCTTCAAGGAATTGATTACAACAGTGTCCTGTAGATAATTGGCATTATTCATCATTTCTAATGCCAGCTTCTGCACCATGTCGCCGACTCTACTGAAATTGGACATGTTATTGATAAGTCTGTTGGCCATTTTTCTGTTGAATGCCCCTGACTCCTGCAACGCATTGATCAATTGATACAGGCGGTGAACCTGGAACTGTGGATCTCCTTCAGGCGCCTCCCTTACAATTGACCAGATACTTTTCTCTGCTTTATCCAATGAGAGGAAATTGATTCTTCGCTGCCTGCCATCGAACATGAAGGTGTATCCATGTCGCTCATATTCCTTAAGCGCATGTTCTTCAACGTGTCTTCCAAGCACGCCATCCACACTGCGAGCGTAAATGCGAAATGCCATGTCGCGGCGCTGCTTAGCCTTCTCCAATTCAGCTCCACTCATGCTCTCGATGGGGAAATGCTCCTCGATAATCTTCATAGCTTCCTGAAATCGTTCCCGTTCTGACATCAAACGCGGTGCCATTCTGAAGAACGATTCTTGCTCTTCTGGCTTAATTGTCCATCCTTTGAAGACTCCGTTCTTATATACAGCCTGGCTGTTGAAATCCATGGCCTTGAGCATTTCTTCATGACTTATTCGATTCGCCATCAACTGTCCAATATATTTCTGCCTGATGACTTCACGTTCTTTTGGATCAGTGACGCCCAATCGTTCAGCTTCTTCCTCCATGAGTTCAGCGGCTCTTTGCTCAATGTATTTTCTCTTGCCGCCCTTGACCCGCTTCTCGTAAACTTCAACATTTGCATAGGCCCGTTTCGCAGCCTCAAAACCATATGTTTTACCAGCTCCGGCGCCGGCCAGCGAGGTCAGGCGCTCATAATCACGGCGAGCCCTGTCTCTAGTACGCTCTTCACGAATTGCCAGTCTCTCTTGCTTTGAGATGCCATCCCAGTTATAGAGGTTCTGTTGAACGTATGTCTGGATGTCAGCCATGGAGGAATGACCGTAGCGGTTGATATACGTATATATATCGTTATCCTCATCATATAACCTCAATGTGTGGCCAATGATATTCCCCGCATTGTCCTTAAGCTCCATAAAGGCATCAACCTTGTAAAAGGTTCTTGCATTCAAAACCGTTTTCTGGAACTCCGGATTGAGAACAGTCAAATTTCCATTTTCGTCAATTCTGGCCTGAAAATCATATTCACCGCCACCATGAATCATGACACCAGATGGTGAAAATAGGGTTTGCCCAATTTTCAAGGCACTATTATTTGACCAGGTGAAAACTGGCGGCCGATTCAAGGAGCCACTTTTCTGCAATTTTTTCTCTCTTCGTTTGGCCTTCAGGATTTCGTTATACACTTTGCGATGCGTTGCAGAAAATACTCCACCAAGGCCACGGTCGTCAACGTCTGCCATTGCAAGGTGGGCTTCGCTTGTATCCATGCCCAAGCTCCTGCGCATTTCGTTCAGGGTCCAGGCGCCTTGCTCAAATCCAAGCCCATTCTGTCTGCCAAGCACTTTATAGTGAAAATATCCGGAGCTTGGATATGCAGTTGTGAGCAAGCGATACCAGTCAATATGCTTCTGCGGCAAATCGATTTTCGTATTGTTTTTGGCTCCAAACAACTCGAAAGCTTTGATGTCAAAGCCAACGCCATTGTATGAAACAAAGTATTGATCAGCGATGGGATTATAGAAGTTTCTGAGACGCTCTAAGGCATTCGAAACACTATGCCTTTCTCCCAGGCTGATCAGGTTTTGGAAGCCTGACTTGATGTGCTTAAGATAGAGATCTTTATGAGTAAGCAGTTTTTCCGCGTTAATGTAGTTGTCTACCTTGCGATACACGCTGTTGATGATTGAGTTGTGAGAAAGATTGGCTTCATCCAGATTGGCAACACTGATTCCTTCTCCGCCGATCGTTGAATATCGCATCAAGTTAACAAGAGAAACCTGTGCTGCACTATCCAATGTATTGAAGATATATGGGTCAGCCTCAAATCGACGGATAAGTTGTCTCAGGTATTTCTGGGCAGATTCAGTCGGCTTGATCAGCAGGCTCTGACGATTGTTCGTGGAGCGAAAGGCATCTTTATTTGTGCGTTCCAGTTCTTGAAATGCAATCTCCACGATGTGAAAGCCATCGCCTGTTTTGATGTCTCCAAAAGTTTCAACGTCATAAGCGAATATGTTTTTCTGCTTGGTTCTCTCAAACCTTAAGAGTGTTTCAATTTCCTTTTGTCCTCCCATTTGGTGAGGGCTGTTGAAGTTGGTGAAAATCACAGATCCTTGCGACTTGATGGTTCCTTTGTTGCGAAACGCTTCTGCATCTGCCATCGCTTTATGAATCAGGTTGATCGTCGGCTGGAGTTTATTCAAGCGATCTGGATCCTTTTCAAATGGCGCTCGATTCAACACGCCAAAGGTTGATACCAGCTCAAACTGTTTGGATGGAGGAACGGGTGCCGACTGCACGCCGGCGCCCAAGAGTGATTCGATTTTTTGTCTTATGGTTACCTTCTTTTTCTTCTTTCCAGCCGCTCGGCTTTCTGATTCAGCATTTCCATTAATGGCCCGGTTAGCATTCAATTCATGATCAGCCATATATGCCACGCTCCTACATCAAGTATTCCATATTGTACCGCAAGTAGTTGTCGATCTCCCGACTACGATCTTCTTGGTAATTCATTACGATGCGTGCGCCTTGACTACTTGATGGTGTAACTGTAACCGACACGTCCCGAAGACCTTTCCCTTCCAGAATCTCCCGAATGTTTTTCCGCATATCCTTATATCCGGAGAATCCATATATGCCGTTTCCTTCTTCATTCAGATCAGGCGCCAGCTGCCCGGCTGCCACGTCTTCATCCCAGAAGTTGAAATCATTCAGGTCAAGATCGTATTCCTGAACGGCTTTAACCATAATGTCATCCAGATTGACTTCTGGTCGCCATCCAATCCAATCCGGGCCTGGCAAGTATCGGTTTTTGAAATATTCCTCCAGCGGGATTTGAGGCTCAAGCTCACCGCCCCACAGAGCCTTGTATATGCGGCGTTGATTAGGTGCCACCAGCTCCAGGATACGTTCCTTTTCATAATCCTCTGCATTGGCAAATTCATTGAAGAACCATCGATCCTTGTGCGGCATGGCCTGCATGACTTTCATGCGATCGCCAAACGGATCTACTGCATACAAGGTGGTTTCTGCTTTTTCCTTATAACTTAATGCTTGCAGAACCGCTTCAGGGAGAAAAAGCTCATCCTTGTTTTGTGAGATAATCTTGAGCTCCTGATTGATCTCTCTCCTTCGCTCTTCCCAACCTGCTGGCTGCTCAATAAACAACCTTCTTCGCTCTGCTTCAAGTTCCTTGCGACGCTCCTTGGTCATTTGCTCTTTGAGCTCTCGCTCGGTCTCTATGGCTTCGATGTCGATGCCTTGCTGAAGCAGCTCTTCTTTGGCTCGCTCGTAGAGTCCGGTATACTTCATGTATTTCAGGATGTCGAAGTATTCATTGATGTCATGTTCGATACGGCGCCTTTCAGGAATCCAAGCCTCTCCGGTCGAAGCTTCATAGCCCATTCTCCAGAGGCTGCCTCCTGCACCAGCTGCAAACCCCGCTAAACCCCAATACCAGTGATGGCGTCCGCTTTTTCCTCTTGGCAAAAACAGATAAGCCAAGACTGTGGCCCATCCGGCGATTTGTGCGCCGGCCATAATGGGGTTATCTTTGATGGCACTATGGTAAATCGGAATTCCATAGTCTTTCATGAGGAAGCCTTCCCAGGTCGCCCAGTCCTTCCCATATATTTGATCCCGCTCGTACTCTTCGAGTGCCGTGCGAACCGGAAGGAACTTGGTGTTGAATGGCGTATCTGCGTGCGCTAGTCTTTCCCACCGAGCGCCGGACCGGATCTCAGAAGGCGTATACCTAGCATGAACACCGACTGCAGAGAAATCATTCTTGTTCTCCTTCATCAGCCCCCGCTCCAGGATGTCTCTGTTAATATTCGTGTTGTTTCGGTAAACAACTGCCCGGATGGTGCCGTAAGTGTCATCCGAAATCCGTCTGGCCGGATTGGGATCGATGCCAATGGTAATACGATCTCCTACACTGATATAGCTTTGCAGCACTCCCTCTGCATTGGCCTGATACTGCATGCCTGCCAGGCGGATTGGTGTGTCGCCAAATTCTTTTGTCAAGAAGGTGTAATCGTCCAGGAACTTGGTAACAGTAACCTTCTGTTTTTCGATTTCTGCATCTGCAAAACGGTATGGAGTAAACTCATATTTCCTTTTTCGTCTAGCGACTTGATCCTTGATTACAGCAATTTGCTTCCTCAACTCAGGATCCGTAATGTTTTCCTCGACATATTCCTTCCAGAATTTATACTCTTCGCTCCATGGCGCTACATCTGCCAGTATCTTAAACTTATCGAATGCGCCATATCTGCCTGTTTCGTCCGGGTGGAGATAATTCAATCGCTCATAAGCTTCACCTGGAAGACGATATTCGCCATGAGGAATCTTGGAGTACGGATCACCCACCTGGAAGTTGATGAAGTAATTGCCGCCTGGCAGCCAATCAGGCATGGTGTTCCGGATCGGGTTGTATTGTTCTTGCTTTCCGTCATCTCTCCGAAGGAAACGGCGCATGATTTCTGAAAAATCGCCGCCAAGCGAGCCGAGATTTGATTCCCAGAAGGTGTTCGACAAGTTGTTCGCATAGTCTGCTTTTTGAATGATCATTCTGTTTTCAGGCTTAGATCCAGTCAGTTCTTCTCCAATCCAGTTATAAATACCGAGTGTTTCACGAACGTTGTCGAAGAACTGCTTGGCCTGATAATTTAAATCTCGTGGATCCTGCAGATTGAGGAGCTTTTGATATTTGAATTCACTTCGATATGGATATTCCTGCTCCATCAATCCTCTCGGCTTGGTTTCAATATATGGCGAAGCAGGAGCTCCCATTTCGAACAGCTGCTCAGGCGTGAATCCTGCTGCTCCAATATCTGCAGGAACATACACGGCCTGGCCAGACCTGGTTTTTTGCAGCACAAAGTCTCCTGTATAATAGCCGTCTGTGCTCAAATTCCTGGTCACAAAGTATTGAGGCATGCGCATTCCTGCACTTTGTGCAAGGCTTCGGATTTGCGTCACTGCGTATGGATCACCAGTGACCGGAATCGTCGGAAATATAGATGATCCATAATCTTGCACCGTTGCTGGAACCACATGCTCCATGCGCCCGGCAGGAGAGATTTTTGTCATAATCGGCTCAGTCGGACGAGCCCCATACTGATCCGCCTGCTCTTGCATGAGCACCGGATCACCCCAATATTCCGGATGCATTTGACGGATCGGCTTGAAAATTTGCCCGATTGTCGCATTGCCGATGTCGCCGATGAATGGCGTATTTGGATTGAACATGGAGCCGGTCAGCAAGTAAGGACGATCATAGTAGTGCTTGATTTCCCACCAGTAGAGATCCTCTCTGCTTCGGATCAGATTCTTCAATCCGAACCAGTTCTCAAACGTCGGAAACAAGGTATGTTCCCAGCGCTCTTGCATGGTCGAGGTGACACTCGTATATTCCCAGTCGCTAAGCGCCAAACGATAGGAGTTAGGACGGAATTCGATGATGCGATCGCCACGATAGGCACTCTTGGAACCAAACAACCACCAGCGGCCCTGGCGCACCTCATCCACACCATATGCGTAGTAATCCTGCAGCTCCTCAACCGTGTACGTGTCCTTTTCATCTACCGGTGCGCCTCCGCCCAGAAGCTTTCCAATGGTTCTCAGAACGCCTACTTTGCCTATGCCCGGAAGATAAAGCTCAGGCCCGGCACCAAAGTGTTCAATCCCCGGACGAAGCGACATTTCCCGCTTCAGCTCATCAGATGTTTTGGCATTAGTCAAAATGCCGTAAATGTCGCTCGGATCCCGCTCTGCGGCAAGCCTTAACTCACGAGTTGCCTTATAAATTTCCCACCGCTCGGAGATGCTGGTGCCGAAATATTGATCAGTCTTGTCATCGATGTATTCAGCGTAAGTAGGAATGGCCACCGCTGGCAAGAAGCGTTTCAACAGAAGCGAACTCCAGATTTGGGCTGCGTTCCCCATTGATCTATCGGAGAATCCAAGCCCCACATTGCCTAAAGCATCCTGCAGACGGAACGGAATATACATGTTATATGCCGTCAATGTTGTGAAGTCTTCCATGTTCCGTCTGCCGGCAAAGGCTTGCCTAAACAGATCTGCAACGCCTCTGAACGACGTGAATTGCTGGAAGAAGCCATTTTCAAAGGCTTCATTGACATAGATCAGATCATCCCCAACCTGGTTCACAGGTCGGATGCCAGAAAAACGCTGGAAGATCGGATTGGTCTTTCTCACCATTCGTTGAATCTGCTCCTGGAATTCCCGAGACCGTTCCGATGTTCCTCTGAACAACCCATTGATCTGAGCCAATGCGATATCAGTGCTGCTGTAGATGTGCCTTCCTGACGACATGAATTGGTAATGCGCATACAGATCTTCTGCTTGACGCATATCTTCCAATGAGATTTTGCCGGCTTCCCGGAGGTCTTTCAAGATGCCTTTGAATGACACCGGAGTGGATCCGTGCATCATGTTGGCTTCTGAAATCTGACGCAGGATTTCCAAACCCATTTGCTGACGCACTTGATCCATGCTGGTTTGGATGTTCGTGTATTCTCCGAATCCAAGCAGGCTGGCTTCACCAACAGGCTGCTTCTTCGCCATGAACTCATACTTGTCACGTTCATATTGTCGCCAGAGCCTTTTCAGATCCTCGGATGCCCCGTTGGCTGCGATGTTCTTTTGCATTACGCCATTGATATTGACCATCATATCCGGATTGGCTAAATACTCAAACAGCTTCAGCATGTCTTCTTCCCGGCTGAAGTTGATTTCATTGTCCTGGATAAAACGCCTCAAATGCGTCGGCAAATGATCCGTAATGTTATTTAGAACTCTGGGGCTGAATCCTTTGGTGTAGCGTTCAAAGTAATTCTTGATTTTGAAGAAATCATCATAATCAACGCCATGATTCAAGGCGTCATAGATCAGATTTCTTCCCCACTCTGGATTACCGAATTTCGTAATGCCGGATAAGACAGATCGGAATCCCGACTCTTTGCTTTGGTTGCCGAGATCAAATGTCCGAGCAAACCAGTTTTGATTCTCCTTGACACCAGTAACAATGCCGCTGGTATGCTGCATGATCTTTCCGATGGTGCCAAACTGAGAGGAGATCCCATACATTCGTCTTCCTTTGTTGAGAGGCTCAAGAGGTGTATCTCTTGTCCCGCCATCAAAAAGGTTATAAAACCGGCCATTCACATAGACGACTTCGCTTTTGAGCATCTCGTTGTTGGCAATGCCCATTTGCGCATTTAATCCTGGCTGAATAGATCCCCGACCAATGATGTCAAATGGCGATTTCAGTCTGGCTTCCCGAATGTTAAGAAAATCCCGCAGGTGGAGCAGACCACCAGGCAACGAGGTTGCCCAATAGTCCACCATCTTCCACTTCATTTCATTGAAGATCTTATAATCGATCAGATCATGTGCTTTTCCATTTCGTGTCTTAACATACAGTTGCTCATCGAATATCGCATCGCCAAACTTCTGGTTTTGACGAATAATCCGGTTCAAAGATTTGTAGGTTTCTTCATCAAGCTTAATGCGCCCAGCGTGATGCATATCAAGCACATCTTGCACAGTTGCTTGCCTGTGGCCACGGATTGCTCTCTTTAAGAAACCATCCTTCCTAGTCATCTCTTGCATCTCGTTGTAAGCTTGACGTGTCAATCTCTCTTGCATACGAGAGATGCGCTCCTTCATATCCTGAAGCGCTTTTTCATCTTGGATAATCCGATGCTTCTTGCGAGCTGCCAGGATCTTCTCAACCGTGTCTTTATCAGCAATGCCGGCATTGTTGAGATGGAAAATGATTTCTCGATCGTGAGTATATTTCAGTGAAAAGCTTCCCTTAGATTCCTGATTGGCCTTCAAAAAGGCACGAGCAACCTGATTGACCTGCTCTTCCGAAAAGTGATGGCTCTTTCGCAACTCGTCGATAACCAGATTGAATCGGATTCCTTCTTCAATGTGATAAGGAACCTTCTTGTCTACCATCCGATTCAATTGTCGAATCAGACGTTGCATGTCATATTCACGATTGGCCCCAAACTGGGCTACAGCCCGTTTTCTCTGCTCGATCGAACGTTTGGCTCGCTCAACAAACTCCTTGTTAAAGAGCCTGCGACCAGCCGGTGCAGAAACAGCATGTCCAAAAAGACGAAAAAGATGGCCACCTGACTCCTGGTCCATCGTCTCTTTTGCTGCTTGTGCAATTCCTTTTCCATACACTTCGATGGCTCCAGCCAATTTGCGCATGCCACCGGTGCGATAGGCCACAGCCAGCGCACCTGCAGCAATTCCTGTTCCTACCATCATCTTACGAAGAAGTGGAGCATCCTCATCTCGCTCACGATCGGAACGAAGATAACGAGACATCGGCCTCGAATCCATATCCAGATAGCTAGAATATTCATTCTCCATTTCCGGCATCGTGACTCACTCCTTCGTAAGCTATGGTTGTCAATCGAATTCTCCCTTTAATTCTTCTTCAGCTCGGAACCAACTAAGTTCTGGCATGGAATCAAGACTGGTTGTCGGCGGAGCGATTTGGCGATTTCCTTGGGCACTTGGGTGATTCATCATGGCCTGTTGCAACATGGCCAACATAGCCGCTTCATCCGCTGGCGGTGCCTGTGTTGCTGCCTTTTTATCCATTTGCGGTTTGGCGTCAGGCTGTTGATACGTAGCAAGGGGTGAGGATTCTGCTCGTTCTTGAGGACTCATCATTTGCTTCGGAGCTGGCGCCGGCTGCGGAGGTTGCTGGTCCATCTGGTTTGTTTGCTCATTTGCCTCGACTGCCACCAGCTTGACACCACGTAGATTTTCCAGCACATATTCCGCTCTGGCTAAATACCACATGGTTTTCTTTGCGCTCCACCGTCGAATCTCTTCGATCCTATATTCCGGAAACACCTCATGGATAATGCAATCCACTTGGTTATCGAAGAGTTGCATATCTTTCCGGTATTCTTCCAGCAATTCTTTGATTTGCCCACCAAGGAACCCAGAAGCCTCAAGAATCAAATCACATAATGCTTCTGCATATCCCGCTCCTCCGGTCTCGAAATCAAAGTCTACAGGATGTAGAACAGCCACCTCGCACACCGCTTCTTGCATTTTCCCATAAGGGAGTTCTTGCGCCACAATGTCTTCATACTCTTCCCGATTGATCAGCCGATAATAAAACACCTGATCCTGAATCGTGACCATATAGACTTCTTCATATTGAGCCTTCCACTGTTGAATCTGATGATGTGGGACCATGGATCATCTCTCCATACATATAAATTAAGCAGGGTCAGATGCCCTGCTTTTGGCTCCTTATAATTTGATCGGGGCACTTTGTGCGATAAAGCCAGATTTGTCCATGATCATTTCATTTAACAGCGTTGGAACACCGGCCTTGCCCTCTTTCATTTTTTCACGGGTGTAATTCCTTGGATACAGGACGCATTTTTCTGTGAAGATCTCTTCCCGGTCCAATGCGGTCAATTGCCGGTCCGAAATGATCGCATTGTACTCTTGTCGCTGCAAAATGCGCCAGATATAGATTTCATCATCAAATGGCGTAAAGTAGATTGAACCGTATTTCTCTTTCCATTGCTCAATTTCGAGCCGAGTGGGCCCTTCTTCAAAACCAGGAATCGCAGGCGCATCCAGCTCTTCTTGGGTCAGCCCGTATGCTACTTCAACCCGACTTTCCTTTTCTTGTGTTGCATCTATTTCTTGACGCTGGCTCATCGTCTTTCCTCCCTTGTAATGCATTACACAGTTAATTATATACGGTTTTGCTGAATATATAAAGGCCCATTTATATCTCGGGCGATAAAGCTATAGGTTTCTGTGATCGGCCTTCCGTCTTCTCCTGTCGCAATGCCATCTTTTTTCATACCAAATAGCTGAACACCATTGATTGTCTCTACTGTCAGGTTCGGCTTTTGATTGTATTTGCTTGCTGTGATATATCGCTGTGAAGTTGACATGGCCTCAGAAACCGCCCCATAGTTGATCTTGATATCAAACCCATATTGGCTGGATGGAAAGAAAGTGCTGGTCCCATATGAAAGAATGGAATTTGCGTCTTCTTCTACACCCCAAAGAGCTTTTTCATATTCATCTGCGATTTGGTCAAATCCTGATTTACCTGCGATTTGCAAGATGTCTTCAAGCTTATATTTATTGAAATCTGCCGGAGACAGTTTTCCTTCGCTCTGCGCCTTCAAAATGGTGTATTCAATAGCCATAGCATTTTCAAGAATGGTCTTCAGATAACCGACCGATTTGAAATTAATCTTGAAGTATCCTTGTACAAGCCGGTTTCCCCGAGCAACTGCATCAAATGTGAATGAATTATATCCATAAATCGGCATAATGCGCTCTTCAATTTGAAAGCTCAATTCGTGTGCTTCATCCACCCAAATATTTCCGAAGAAGATGTTTACGTCAGCTCCCGAGAAGTAATCTTCACTGAAGATTTGATATTCCACTCGATTAGTCGGGCGTTGATAAACGTTTCCCACCGGTGCCGGCTGCCGTATGCGATACGGATTGTAGGCCATATGTTTCCCCTCACTTTGCCTTGGTTAGTGGATCGACATCAAGCGCATAGAACTCATAAACATTTTCAGTTCGCACTTCATTGATATCCATGGTTTTGCCTTCTGTGTAGGTGGTGATGCCATAGATGGTGATTTTGCTTTTTGAGCCAAATTCATTGGCCATGCTGATGGTGACATCAAACATTGGCATTTCATCCATGAGCATCTTGTATCCCATGTTCTTGATCTCTTCAAGACAGCGATAAACGATCGTTTCATCAAAATCGATGAATCTCATGACCCCGGTAATTTGCCGAATCCCTCTGGTGAATCCCTTCGGTGTGATACGACCAAGCGTAAGAACGGGATATTTGGCACGGTAAATGGAGTAGGCAATCGAAGACAAGCTGCCAAACACAACAGGACCCTTTCCAGGAACATTGATTGTTGCAACCATATCGGCTCCTGAATATGTGGTAAATGTATGATGATAGCCAGGATCAGTCGGATTCTGATAAACCATAAGCCTTCCTCCTCTCTTATGTAAAAAAGGCAGCCTTGTGAGCTGCCTTTTCTGCCAGATCTCATTAGGCGTAGAGCACTTGGAACGAATCTCCGCTTGCTGCGTTGGCGCTGCTTTGGCCGCTCGTGCGAAGATTTGCTTTGCGCTCAACACCCTTGATCTTGCGAGCGACGAATGTGTAGGCTTTGGAAGCCACAACATCATCGATGGTAAAGCCTGATCCCTCGTTCAGGATTTGAACGCCGTAGATATCCATACCGGCACGTTGGCCAAATTCGTTCGCCATCGTAATCGAGATGTTGAATGGCATCAGTTGGTCAGCATACTCCGGAACATAGAATCCAGTCAATGCGTCTGCATTGAACCCATTCGAAGCCGATACGGCGCCGTAACCAAGCCTGGTCATTTGCTCGTCCCAGGTTTCAATACCATAGCCGCCGGTCTTGGCGGCTTGCAAGCCGCTGAGGATTTGGTTCTCTTTAGAGCCAACGTTCCATTGATATTGCTGGAAGGTCATCAGCTCAGGCGCACCATTGTAGCTCTTCTTCATTTCTTCGAGGAGCGCATCACGATCGAATTGTGTGAAGATCAGGCTACCGGAGATCCCCCGCTTGCCACGGCTGAAAGACCGAGGGTCCGGGGATCCCATTGTATATACCGGAGCAACTTCACGAGCAATGGAATACGTAATGCCTTGCAGCTCGCCGATGATCCTGCCATTGAATGTCGCCACGATATCCGCTCCGGAGAACGAGCTGAACGTGCGAGTATATTGCTCAAGATCGAATGTCATGAGTGTTTCACTCCTTTATTTTGATGTATAACAGGGGCCTGGCCTGTATCCAGGCCCCCACCACTTCTGAGATTACGCAGCTCGCAGAACAACACTCGTGTTGAACTGTCTGGTCTCGTATTCAGGCACCAGTTCAAGAGTGATGAAGGCATTGCCAAGCACTTTATCTTGAACGGAGCTGAAAATCGTGAATTTAAACCGCTGCAGCAATCCGTTCTCCTTCAGCTTATCGAGACCTGCCTGAATTTCTGCCGCCAGGGCATTACGCTGTGCCAGGCCATTCGGCAAACCGATGAAAGGAGTGGCTTTGCGTCGCACCAGCTGGACCGCCGTGTGAACAATCCGAAGCGTGGACAGCCGAGTGTAATCGGAATTTGCAAGAGCTGCCGTTACGCCGTCTTTGACGACAAACTTGGTGATCCCGTTTTCGTCGATTTGCTGCGTAAAGGTCACATAGCGTCCATCGATCAGTTGGCTGTGCTGCGCTTCAGAGAGGTTATAGCGCAATCCACGAATTACAGACACCGGGCGATTAGTCGTGGACACTTCCGGTGAAAGCGTAGAGATCAATGCCGCATATACTGTGGAGCCGCTAGTCACGTAATTTCCAATCTTGTCGCTGGACAATCCGACTTCCGGACCAAAGACCACACTGATGTAGCGGCCAATGTCGATACGATCACCTTCATCGTTCAGCACGTACTCGTGAGTTGCCTCGTTGTAGAGGTAATGCTCATTTACATAGTCCGTGCGAATGCCGGCGGCCTCATATTTCTTGCGCCTTGCTTCATTTCCTGCGCCATCCAGAAAACCAGGAATCGTCAGCAAGTCGATGTACTCTTGAACATCGAGCAGCTTGGTGCTCAGTGCCGGAGCGACACCGATGATGCCAATCGTCTCCCATGTCTTTGCAGTAGCCGTTGCGCAGTGCTGCGCAAGCTGGGTGGCAAAGTTCTTCTCTGGAGTCAGCGGATCAATCAGCGTGTTGGCGTACACATCCAGGAGCTGAATTTCGTCAACAACATAGTTTTCCAGCTTGCTGTAGATGCCTTGCTCTACCAGCTTGTATTCGCCGTTGACCAGCTCGTATCGGCCGCCCAGCAGTGTATACAACCTGTCCATATCAGACGGATTGGTGACATCGACAAGACCGTCATCACCGAGCCACGGATAGCGATCCAGTGTTCCCAGTGGCTTTGTCATGTCTTCTTTCAGCTTGCCTGGCTCTTCTTCGCCGAGATACTTCGCTTCAGTAACGAGCAGACCTTGAATCGGCACGTTGCCATAATCATTTTCTGCGTAAAGCGTTACGATATTGTTAGAAGCGTCGTTGTTGACGTAGTTCACGAACTGGCGAATGGTCTTGATGTTGGCCAGATTCTTGGTCTTGTAGACCAGGTAATCATCCTTGTAAGAGAGACGCTTCTCTTCTGGCTTGTGGAAGATGATGATCTTCTCCATCCCGGTCGGATCATCCGGATCCGCCTGCACCTCAACCTTTACGCCAGTCAGAGTGCCCTTGTCGTAAAGATCCGTCAGGCTGCCGTAAACAGAGCCGGGGTATTTGCCCAGAACCTCGATGTACGGGTCTTGAACCGTAGACGAAGAGGTCTTATAGGAAGCATAAAGTTGTGCACCAACAGGTGCCACACCGGCATTGATCGTGACGATTCGTTCCGTGAGCGATACGCCGTAATCGACGCCCTCTGTCAACGTCACGCGCTCTGTTCCAGACACATAGTAGACGCTGAACTCATTGGCAATTGGTGTGTAGTCGAGATTGTAATCAACAGCGACACCTGGAGCAACGCTTGTTTCTGTGCCTGTTTCCGCATACGCCGTATACCATGCGTACTCACACGTAACTGTGATGTTGCCTGTCAGCGCCGGATATACACCTTTGGCTACTTCATCGTCGTATGCCGTGGTGAAGAAAATGCCTCCATCCTTGTAATCCTGTGCGGAAATCGGATCGGTAAGCGGATTTGAAACTTGGCCTTTTCCAATCCTGTAGATATAATCACCGTTCGGATTGGTGGATGCGATTGTATACACATCACCGGTGTCATTGTTTTTGACGACAACCACCGGGATATGGCCGGACTCAAGGCGATCAGACCAGTTCTTCCGAGCCGAATAGAAGTAGCGGTTGTTGGAAGCATCCTGCGTCAGCGTGTAGTCTGGATCTGAGTAATCCGGTACGCCGCCTTCGAGCTTCGGAACCATCGTATAGTTGCGAGTTTCATAGTCGTAGTGAACTCTCACGCTGTGCCCAGGACGAATCTTGTCAGCATAGAAGTACACCTTCTCGCTGCCGGAAGTCGTATCGACATAATCGATGACGGAATTAGCTGCCAGCGTCTTGACGTTTCCATCCTTGTCGATTTCTTCGACCTTGCTTACACCGACGAACTTTCCGCCGGCAGGAACGTGAATCTCCACGACAAATGCCGTGTTGCCCTCAGCTTCACCCAGATATTGCTCCATGTTGCGAGCGATATCCTTTGCTTTCAGCTCTGTTTTGGCGTGTTTGCCGCCTACACGCAGCAGGCGAATGTCGTCGTTTCCGACCTTGATCGCTTCATGCATGCCGCGGATCAGGCTGGCCTGATTCGGCTGCTTGGTCTTCCGGTTAATCATACCGCCAAACAGCTTTTCAGTTGCCTTGATGCCCAGGTCACGAACACGAACAGGTTCACCAACTGGGCCGTCAACCGCTGTACCAATCAGCAGGATTGACTTTGTGGTCGCTGCCTGGGTCTGGTTGCTCGTATGCAGCTGATTGTCTTCATACGTGACCTTTACCCCAGGCAGGTTCGAAGTGTTATCAATTGCCATTGTCACTCATCCTCCTCGTGAATCATTCGTTTGGCTGGACAACTTCGGCTTGAACAAGCATCTGTCTGATTTGATTCAGGAACAGAGGGGTTATTTTTTCAAACCGCATTGTGTATTGGATCGGCCTACAAGCAATTGGGTACTTGTAGTCCGTGATCACCTTGTCTTGCAGCTGCGCATAAAACATAATCTCGTGAACGCCGTGAGCTTTGAAGAACCCTTTATAGATGAACAGAAAATCATCAAGCTCTTCTGCTATTTCGTCCGCCTCTTCAGCGGATGCGGCGTACACATCAAACTCAACCCAGATGTCGAACATTTGGCCAAACAGGTCAATCCATTCATCAGGTCGTTCCGGGTGTCGAATGGTAGCCCTATGCCTTGGCTTTCGTTCCTTGAATTCGGGCGTATACTGCCTTCTCAGCTTGCGATAAGTGATGACCGGCAAGATGTTGTTGTCATCATCCTGAATCACATCTTTGAGCGGCGTATCTCGAATAAATCTCCCTCTTTTTCCGGCAAGCTTCCAAAGCCGGATGAGTTCATCGATGAAACCGAGATAGTTGGTTGGTTTGTTAGATCGCAGCCGGTTATCGACATAAGGATCTTGAATGATTTCCACGTTCATCTCTTGCTTCATAATCTCACCTTTACTTGTGCATATCCTGTCATCGACTGGATCGAAAAGATCGGCACTACTTCAATCGAGGTATTGATGATGCCATTGATCGGATCCCCTGTGATTTCAAAGTCGTATTTTCGTATCTGTTGCAAACCGACTCGATTCAAAAGCAGTTCTTCCGTTAACGTTTCGAGCTCAGAAACTACCAGATTAAATCCGATGCGACCGACATAGGCTTGTTGCATGATGGCAATTTCATTGATAATGTCTTGTGCGATCCGGAAGTTAGAAATTTGCTTATGAACACTATCTTTTGTGGCGACCGCACAAGGCGCTGACGCACAAACGACGCCCTTCTTGAATGATTGCCGAAAGCATACAATGCCGGCTCCTCGATATTCTTTGATCTTGTCATCGACTTCGTAGCTGAGCTCCACATTATCAATGGTCTTATTAACCGGGCTTTTCCCAACGTCAAGCGATGCAACCAGCCCTGCATAAACAGCTGCAGCACTTTGGTTTTTGAATTGATTCAATACAGCTGACAGGTATTTTCCTGTCTCTTCAGTCCCATCTTCCGTAATGATGCTTAATTGCCGTATTTGACCCTTAACTTGATCGATGTCAGCATCTTTACTAATATTGATGAACCCATGAATCAATTGCCCTTGATGCTCTTTTTCTTTTGCAAAGTCGATGAATGCCTGGATCTCATCATAATGTTGATCAAAATAAAGACCATCCACATAAAGAAGATCGAGAGGGAAAGGAGCAAGGCATTTAAAAACGTCATGAAACGCATTACGTTCTATCCTCATCAGATAAACATCTTCTTCAAACAGACTGACATCTGAATAACGATCAATCAGGGGTCCGGATCCGAAAACATGCTTCGCATATTCAACATCTCCGATCGGGAGCGGGTTATAATAATCGCCTTGCGTAGATTCGGCGGCGATCACCAGACGCTTTCCTCTCTCAATACCGCCACCGAAATACAAGTGCGGAAGCTGGATATATTCAATGCTGGGTGAGGGCCGCATGATCATTCGCCCCTTTAGCCTCTGTTCTAACGTAAACCTGATAAAACTCCACTCGGCCCTCTACAAGCCTCATAGGTTCAGCCACACTGACCACAAGCTTCTCTTTAATGCGTGCTGGAACATTGTCTTGCCATTCAACCTCAAGGATCAAATCCCCCTCCTTGGGTTCCACGTCATATTCCAGATAATAAACATAAGCAAGCGAATCACTGTGTCCAGCTGGCATAACCTTTTTTACTCCAGGAAGTGTTTCGGGAACCGTGTTGACCTTTCTCCTAGTCAGTCGTTTTTCTACGCTGACCCTATAGGTTGTCCCAAAACATGTGCCGCAATCTGACCTGCCTTCTCCACTTCTCTCAGAATAACACTTGCATCGGAATCGCTTATCTTGATGGACAAAGATGATTGAGTGCCCATATTTCCTGAGCACCGCTGAAAATTCAGCCCTTAGATTACGCTTGGTCATCTATATCCCTGCTTTCTGGGCTGCCCGCATCAGTTCTGAAGCTTACCGAAACTGGAGATGCGTATCCGCGTCTGTTTCTGCCCATCATAGCATCTTGCCAGAACTTCAATTCATCTTTGATTCCATCTAATGTTGAGTTGATTGCCTTGATGAGATAAGTGGGATTTGTGCTGTCGTCTGTCGCATTGCCTCCTCCGCCGGATCCGGAGATCGAGAAATCACCGAGTGTGACAGAATCTGCCGTAAGATCATTTGAGCTGCTGTCTGTGCCAAGCCCATTATCGCTCAACACCTTCATAAGCAGAGAGGTCAGTAGCGCTCTGGCTGCTTCGTAAACGACAAACTTTGTGGTAGGAAAATAAGTCGAGTCGTCTTCAGCTAAAAACTCGAAGCCTGGAATAGATGGATCGACCTCAAGCCCTTGCAGCTGATGCGCCTTTTGACCAGCATTCCTCAATGCAACATATATTTCTGACAGCGTAAACTGAGAATATAGCCCCCGAAGAATGCTGTGTACTTCGAGCGGACTGGCATATAACGGGCTATATTCCGTTGAGAATCTCAGCACTTGTGATTCAGAAAATCTCTTGCCAGATTCAGATCGAAGGTTTTCATTGACAACAACCAAATAATTATGGTTAGGCTCTAATTCTTGCGAAAACCTGATGATGACCTTCTTGGGGTTATCTGGATCAAGAGACACGGAGACGCCACTCATCCCGAATTCTTTAGGAGGAATGAAATTGTCTTCCAAGTGTATCATGGCTAATGCACCGTCCTCTTTGTTGCAGAATACCTTTGGTCATCGGAAACAGTGTCTTGGTAGACAATGCAATGGCCTTCAAGAAACCTTTCTGGCATCTGAAAAAGGGCATAGTTATTGCCTGAACCTACTGTTTTCAGTGTAGCATGACCATCCTCGAAAACACCATCATTGTGAAAATAGCCGAGCTTTGTCATAGGTGGAAATTCAGCATCTATCGGATTGTCCGACTCATTATAAGTCAATAAATCATGCAATATTGTTGAATTTCTAGTAAATTCTCTAATATAGTTCAATACAATGCCCTCCTTTCAGATATGTAATGCCCCTCATAAACGAGGGGCCTTGATCTATATAATATGAGGAGGAGAAAGCAGTTTAATTCCTTTCTGATACCACGTAAATCCATTCCAGAGAGTCTGGGTCAATGGCTTCGTCAAACTCAAGGACAATTTCCTTCACCTGGGTAACTGCCAGATGGAGCGAATCCGGTGAAGGACTCATCTTGACTACATTCAACTCACTGGGCTCTGTGGCCTGTTCGGATAAGATTTGTTGCAAACTTTCAACTGGTGATGGATCCGATGCATTGGGCGCTGTTAATGATGGCTCATTGCTTCCATGCTCTGTTTTCGGTTCTTTGACTTCAACGATTTCTTCATTATCTTCGCTGTAGTAGAACTGAACAGGATCCGAATAAGCACTTCGTGTGCCATCGTTTTTGACGGATCGCACCCTGGCATAGTAATTGCCGGCTGCATACGAGATATCCGGAATGATTTCTTGCTCGAATATGCGTATTCGACTCTTTGGCCACTCAATCACGTCGAACGTGTTACTTTTGGAGATCTCCAATTCGTAATAATAAGCGCCCTCTACCGCTTCCCATGAGAACTTAACGTTTTTGTTGGTCCTTACAGATTGATCCGTAGGCGACGTGAGTATCGGCGCCTTTATGCCTTTTACATCAGCTGTATAAAACTCAAAGGTGTATGAAGCAGGCATTCGCCGGCCCGTGATATCCATCATTCCGTCATTTCCGCCGACCAGTTGTACTTGGTAGTGCCTTAATGGCTCCATCTTTGACTTCGGTTGAATCAGCAAGTAGCGATTTTTATATTCGCATTCGACCGGTTCACTTCGCTGATCATCAACATTAAACAGCACGACATTATCCAGCAGAGTGTTGATATTCATATCCACCATGAAGTGTACTTCAAGACGGGCATCAAGAGGCACATTCGTCGCAGTATGAGAAGGAGAGGTCTTCAGAACAAAGTTCATGAAGAACCACCCTCATACTTGTAATTCACGACAATCACATGATTGGGTCCTGGCGCTTCTGAAAAGATAATGTCTTTCCCGTTAATTACATAATCCTTGTCAGGCCCTTTGCGCATATACATGCCGCTTTTGAAGACCCACTCGCTGTTCTTCATGGGCTCGTGAGAGAGGCGAAAGACTTTGTTTACACCATCTTTAATGCCAGTCGGCTCTTCCTGGAAAACTTGCTGTGATCCGGAGAAATCAGCCATAACCCCGATTTTCATCCGAATATGAGAAAAGCGGGGGTGTTGTTGAACGTGCGCCATATCTTCTCCCCCCTCCTTACTTCCACATGAGTGCAAAATCGTAACAGACCGGGCGAACCGTGCCTGTGTACACACATTGCACCCGGAGCTGCACGAATTTACTTGGAGTCGCAAGGTAAATTGCTTTGTCTGTTTGTACTTCTGTCCACGCGCCACTTGTATTGTGGCGGTAGTAGAATTTCACAAACGATCCGTATTCCGGATCTTCCTCCACGTTCGACAGAATATAGAGCTCGTCGGTGGCGGCTGGCAATTCCAAGAGGGGCGTGATCCACGAGTCGGAATTGATGGAGAACGTCAGCGTACTCCGTTCCGCCGTACTCGATGGATCACGGAAACTATCATCCGTAAAGGCCTCGGAAAAATAGTATTTATATGGCGACACCAACAACAACATGTCATATCGCTCTTGAGTCGTCTTGAGCTTGATTGCCTCTGAAATGTTGGCCTGCATGGTATTCAGATGAAAGTCGTGCAATACTTGGCCGTCCAGGAAAGCAATCCGTTTCATGTAGTTGGTTGCTGCCATATAATCACCTCATTAGAATGTTACAGACCAAGTGATCCGCATGCCGGTATTCTTGTCCTTTGTTACCGGTCCAATGCCAGAGATATTGAACATTTCTCCGCCTTCTTGCTCTGTGAACATGGCCACTTGATAGATGTCATGCGTTTCATTGTACCAGCTGTACTTTACAGCGATGACATCTGTTGGCGCATAGCTGGAGTTGAACCGGATTTGTGACCCTTCAATGGTGTAGTGTGTTCCTTCGGCCAGAAGCGCTCCATTTCGTCTTACTTCAGCCAGATTGTTGCCGGAGTTGTCTTTAGCGACTGTGTGCTTCAGCACATACGTCGATACGCCCTCCGCAATCGGCAGCACTTCAGTTTCTTCCACCAGCATCGGTCCTGGCACGCCCTTCGGGAAATCGGCAACGAACTGAACTGTGGTGCCGGAATTGATGCGATATTCGAAGGTCAAGAATCCCGGCGTATCAGGCGTTACACCGACCGATGGATTTTCTTTGAACTGCACAATGCCTTGTGTTGGATTCAGCAGCCACACATCGCCCTTGCCGATTGCCAAGCCTTTCGATTCCACGACGAAATCAGTAATTGTATGATCGTTCGATTCGTGTCGAACTGACACCAGCTCCAACACAGGACCTTCAGCCAGGTAGTAGGTCAGATAATCATTTCCCAGTTGCTCCTGGAACACGATTTCAACGATGGCTCCTTCTTCAGGCACAGTCCCCATCTTCACTGTTCCATCAACGGCGCTCACCAGAGTTGCTTCAGTGCTCTCGCCATTGACTTTGGCGCTGACCACTTTCAAAACCTTATTCTGGTTCTGAACATCGAACGTGTCGGTTTCGCCGTCGCCTGTGGCAGTAAATGTTTTCTCTGCATATTGAATCGGTTTGGTTGGCAGCACTTGAACCTCTGCTTTGCCTTTCGAGATCGCAGCCGGATACTGGATCAGCTGGCGAGCGCCTTGATACTCACCGCTCATGCCGGTTTTGAGTTTGTCGCTGTTATTGAACTCAACCGGTTTGCCTTGCGGGTGGCCCTCTGGCAGTCCGCCGATTCCCATAAATCCAAGGCCATAGCGTACCTTGAAGTCGTAGCTCACATCAACTTTTGTTTTTGCACTTTCGAACAGAACCACGCCGGTCGCATAATCGATAGCATAGGTTCGATTTGCATCAGATGGTGCTGCTCCTCTTTGGAAGACTACTCCACCAACCTTGACCTCTTCCGTGCCGGCGACGATTTCCACATAAGGATTCACAAGATGGCGGAATTCGATCCTGACCGTATTCAGAGGAGCTTCGGTGAACACCAGTTTGCCGGCGTCGGCATCCTTCACGAATACGTCCTGATCAATAATCAGATCGACACCATTCACTGTTACCTTCTTGAGTTCAGTGATTTGCTTGATATCCGGGATGATGAGCTCAAGGCTGGTGTTGGATGAGCCTTTGTCAACCTCGTAGACTCCATCCATTTCACGCTGCTTGGACAGCGCAAACACATAATGCCCATTCGCATTGGCGGCCACTGTTGTGTCGCCTCTGTCGGTTTGATGGGCCCGGACGGTTTTCGCCGGGTCCGACATCACCTTTCCTATGATTTCGTTCGCCGAGTTGACGACCAGGTTTTTCTTTTCCTTCACGAAAAATGTGCCATGCTCATTGTAGAGCTCCAGCTTTACCCGGCCCTTTGCGTTCACTTGCATTTGATCAAACATCGCCGATTACCTCCCCATTCTTAATAGCCGCCGTAGAACGGATTTCCGTCTTTGTTAAGCAGCGTGATCGTCCAGGTTACTCGAATTCCGGTTGTCACTTCTTTGCGAGTCTCTCCGACACGAACGATAGAGAATGCATCCACCGGGTAATCATTGAACCCGTCGATGTTGTCATCTTTCCGTGGGCCATTGGCCAGGATCATTTCACGAATTGTGACGTTATGGTTCGGGACACCTTCTGGGAATTCTGCAATGAAGCTGACAGAACCTTTATCCAGCTGATACCATGGATAGGCGATTCCAATCTTTGGCTTCTCAATCACCTGACGTGTATACCCCGTTTCAAATCCTGGAGCTTCCGAAGATCGATACAGGATTTCATAATTCACAATGCTGGCCCCAGAAGCATCTTGATCGCTGACAATGATTCTCTTCTTGTTTGACGCATCGATCAAGAACATTCCTTTGTCAAATCTTGCTTCATCTACAGCCTGAGATAGTTCGGCACCCGTCGCAAAATCGAGAACCTTCACAGAATCAATGGCATGCGGAAGCTCGATGAATCTTCCTGAAGCGTCAGATTTATATTCAGCTACCAGGGCCTGGCCCTCTACCGGAGCACTCGTCAAGATGACCTCACCGGTCGCTACATTGATTGTGTAATCCACGTTAGCAACGAGATCCCTGTCGCTTCCGCCTTCCTCAACCAGCCTCAGTTTCAGTGAGCCGACATTTACCGGAACTTTCGAGAGTTGGAATTTTGTGTTGGTTCCGTCGATCGCACCATCCGGCACCTCGTTTTTGATGCTGCGTGTTACAGTTGTTGCCGTAAATGCAGTGTGCGGTTTCAGCAAGTAACGCTCGCCGGTTGTGTGATACTTGATCAGCAAGCCGCTGAGTGTTCTGTTAAAGTACAGTTTGCCAGTCTTTGCGTCCAGATAATATTTGCCTTCGGTCACTTCATCCAAGGAGCCGACACGCTCATATGCGGTGCTTCCATAGTCCACCACAACCGAATCAGGATCAACAGGATAATGTTCAAGCTGTGTGTAGAACGGAGCGACATTCGTTGTGTTATATGAGGTCACCGTGTCGAAGTTGTTCGTGAAGTTTTCAAACTCGTGAATCAGCTTGTTCATGTCTTTCGACAGCGCATCGGAATGGAAGCTCTTAATCACGAGCTTTGGCTCTTCAATGGACGGAGCTGCATCTTTGAATCGAATTTGAACCTTGGTTGTTGCAGTGTGATCATAGCCTTTGAACTCGACCTTCTTGATGCCAGGTGTTGCTGAGAACGTCTCAACCGTATCCACCACCAGATCGTTCACGAGGATTTCGGCACGAGCCCCGGACTCGGAAGTGGCGAATTCTACAGCGAAGTTACTGATCTTTTCTTCAAAGGTCACACTATCGCTGGGTGCCCCAGCCACTTTTGCTCCATCCTCATCTGTCCAATCGCCCGTATACTTCAGACGGCTATCATCCAACGCAATTGGGGCATTTTCCCCGTCTCCGAGGCCGATGAACAGATTGGTTTGCGTACTGTAAATTTCCGAAGTAATCGGAATGCCGCCAGACACCGGCTTCGGGTAAATCTTGAATGCTTTCTTGCCGACTTCCATGGAAGCTTCTTCTTTCAGATACACTGTCTTAGGCCGGTAGCCGTAAGAGATGTCGAACTCATCGTCTTCGACAGCCTTCCAGTATACGTTTGGCGCATATTTGAGCTGATCGACACCATCCACTACCTCTGAGATACCATCAACTGCGATGTGGAAAGTCTTTGTGCCATCTTCGCTCTTTGGAATGCGAACCTTATACAGAGTGCGGTCCGGATCGCCAGAGAAAGCACGCAAAAGAATTTCCTCAGCTCCGTCTACGACCAGGTTGGCCTGGTCTGCGAGCACACCCATCACATTGCCCTTCTCGTCGATTTGCTCGATCTTGATGTGACCTTTTGCAGCAAACTCGAACACGTCATGAAGACCATCTTTTGCTTGACCCTGCGCTTTTGCAAACTTGGCCATAAGCTGCTCTTTCTTCGGGCCGTCAGGAAGCAAGTTTAGGAGCCTTTGGATTGCCTTCATATTCATTGGAAAATTCACTCCTGTCCTTTTAGAGTATTGGTTCCCAGTACAAACACACCGATTGGCCATCCCTGCTTTGTGACATCACCAAGAGCGTACATAACTTCCTCTTTGCCTGGAAGACGGTATCGATCACTCAGCTCTGTGTGCAGATGAATCGCTCGATGCGTGCGCGGGTTAATTAACTTCGTGTCTTTTAAGTGTGGCTTGTAGACGGTGAAAACTCCATCATCTGCCAATACCGCTTTCTCGTCTCCAGCATGGATAGGAGAGTCTGCGGACAGTAAAATGCCAGTATGGGCTAAAACGCAATAGTAGTCCATCAATGCACATTTTAGATCAAGATGTTTTTTTATGATCTCTGCGTAATGCGCATCAAAGACTTCATCATGAGGAACGGGGCTATCTGAGGATACAGCGAATGAACTATCCAACATTACGTCGATGGCATGCGTCAAACTTTCTTGCAATGCCGGATGAATGCTGGAATAATCCTTAGCCTCTATGCCAATGCTGTCTTGATGCTCAAAAAGCTCGCTGTGCTTGATCATAAATCGTTCGCCCATTTCAGAGAGCAGGACCATATACTCTGCAAGCTCATAGCTAACAAGTGCGTGTCGCTGATCAATGAAATGATCAATGAACCGATCCACGAATTCTGCTTCGATGTCATTTTTTATGGAGTCGCCGCCGACCAGCAGCTGCGTAAGAATATCTCGGAGCAGCATAGATCGATACACATAATCTCCTTCAATGAGATCGTACTCGACAAGCCGGTCATCAATTCCGTTTTCATCTTTGGCGTCCTCCAGATCGATAGACACCAATGCAGATCGCAGATCAACAAGAGCATACGGAAGGTAGATTTCTTGAATCAGCAGCCTCAAGAATTGATAGATTTCTTCAGATGCGCCAATTTGAAGAGTCTCTTTAATCTGACTGGACACAAACGCCAGTGTATCACAAACAGACTCTGCTGCTCGATAATCGAACTGCTCATTGGACACAGGCTCTGTAAACAATTTTACCGTACCATTTGCGCGGAAAACAAAACTGTCATGCGGCATTATAGCAAATGCTGCCTTCAATAGTTCTGCTTTCACATCCAACTCATAGCGGCCTTCTAAATAAATCGCCTTATTTTCATCGTTTTCGAAGAGCACTTCAAGATTTGAAGATTGAACAATTCGATCGATATATTCCTCCAGGAACATTTCAAGCACTACAGACACAACATCCGAAGGTCTTTGTTGTATCTTCTCGTATATCCGATAGACTCTCATCAATTCGAGGAATTCTTGCTTGTTTGCCAGGAAGTCCTCACGGAACGCATACTGAAGCTTGCTTGCCACATATTCAAAGGCGCTCTTGATATGTGTCATGACTGATTCATCCAAGCGTTTTGCTCCTGAAAGCAACGAAGCAATTGAATCCTGCATGTTGTACTCCACCGATTCGTCTGGCTCCACGCCTTGCAGGAGCACTACATTTTCCTTGTGAACGACTGATCGATACGCCTCTTTTGCGATCAATGACAGGAAAGCTTCAATATTATCATCTTCGATATAATCGATGATATTGAGCAAATCGTAGAGGAGCTCATAAATGATGATGTGATTGGTTTCATCACGTGCTTCGGAATACACCCAGTCGCTCTTCAACTTCTCCAGCGAGACGCCACGCATACGGTACTGATTGTGAGCCTGAACCCCGCCATAGTAGCTATTCTTCATCGTGAGCCAATAAGATTCACTGACCCCAGTATCCGGTTTGCTCAGAAATGCCTTGACTCGGAATAACTGGCCACTCGGCCCATCTGCGCTTAATCCGGTATTCAACGATTTCTGCGAAACCGTTGATACGGAGCGAAGATCGGCACCTATGGTGCGAATCCGATATGAGCCAGATTTTCCTGGAAAAGCAACCTGCTTGAAAAGTCGATCTTGGTTCTGCTCTTTGAACGAAACAGGGAAAGGCACGGCTGCTGGCACTGCACGAATTTGATTGGACTTCAAAGACTCCAGCATAGCGATCCCTGCCTTTTCAGCTATTATTTCTTACTCTTTCTGGTCTTTGGCTCATCGGATTCCTGTTCTTGAACCTTTTCGTCAGTATCTGCCGCTTTTTCAGTTTCGACATCAGCTACAACATCTTGGTCTGCAGTCTGCACGTCTGCAGCTTGCTCATCTGTAGATTCCGCATCCGAATCAGGAGCCGATAAGCTCATGGCAGACACTTCTTCGTCATTTTGCTGGTTGTTCGGATACGTTACCTGTTCTGCCGACTTGGAAAGCACTTTGTCTGCACGCTGGTGAGCACCCTTTCCGACGATGCTGTATTTGTTTTTCCAGGCGTCCACAAACTTTTGTGGGATTGATCCCTCATACAGCACAAGAGCCGGAGGTTGACAGAAAACAGCATGCGTGATCTTGGACAGATCCGTATTGTCATCATATTCAATGATCTTCACTGGATTTTCCAGCGTCAAATAGGTGACTGTCAGAGGATCGAAATAGCTTGTCTTTCTTGGCGCCAGGCCAACTTTGATTGCAGGCATTTTCCCAATACCTCCTATTATTTAGATAGGGCGAGCTGCTATTGCTGCTCGCCCGGTTGAATTTGAATCAGATTCTGATTATCGGAGAGGATTACGATACGATGCGAATGCGTTCCGGAGCCGGGTAGCTCTTCTCGAATGCGAGGTTGCGAGCGACCGCTACAGCCTTGCCTTCGTTCAGGATGCCGATACCGTAGCGTTCCTTGACTTTGATGGTTTGGATATCACGCATCGGGTCGTCGAACTGTTCAGTGGACAGCGGATCCTTCACCAGAAGAATACCGACATTGTTCCGGTCAACCACATACATGTCGAACTTCTTGCTTTCGTAGTTGAACGGAGCAAATGGCGTGAATTGGATGTTGATCGCAAATGGAATCCGGCCGGAAACTTGTTCTGGCGTAATAGTCAGATTCGTGACTTGGCTTCCGCCCAGCGCAGCGTGCGTCAGTGACTGCATCAGATCGTTCTTGAAGAAGACGCTCCAAGTCAGCGGATGCATGAGGATGTCGGAAGGCGTAAAGCCATTGGCCATAACGGCGATGAACATATCGATGAGGTCTTCAGTGCTCATCGTATTGTTGAGATTACCGTTTTCGTCATAGCCGTGCGTACCCGCATCTGGATACTTCTCGCGGATATCGTTGTCGAATACAATGTGGCCGTGCTTGGAAAATTGCAGGAAGATCTTCTCTTCTTTCAGGCGAGCCATAGCTTCGCCGGCCTTGCGCACGAGGATGCCGATAACATCCCATTGAGAGTCGTTGATCATTTCGTCGGTGACACGAACGACCATACCGGACTTACCAACCTTCACCTCTTGAGTACGGTGCAGTTGGAAGTCCACCGTTTCTTCGAGGTAGGATTGCGATTCGCCGATGTCATGCGCTCTCATCGCACCGATCGAAGGGAACTCGATAGAACGACCTTCGGTCAGTCGCACCGTTTGCAGCAGCTGGCTACCGATATACATCGGCTCAGCGGCTTCACGCATCAGCCCCGTAACGACACGAGGGATCAGGATGGATGCGTCTTGCGTTGTCAATGCTTCTTTCACTGTCACCAGCTCAGACTTCGGAATCTGAGTCCAGTCTTCATTGAGGTCCAGTTGTCGCTTCATGCGCTTCAGCACATTCAGCGAGCTTTCAGAAAGTTGCTGTTCGTTAATATTAAGCATATTGTTTGCCCTCCCTTGGATCGTCAGAGATTATTTTTGAAGCAGGATGCGAACTGCACCGATAGATCCCTTGAAGTCCCAACCAGTCGGGATACCAGGCAGTTGGCCGGTCGCCTTGTATGTTGCCGTTACCGCAACCGGAGAAGTTCCGCTCGTGTTGTCAACCGTTACGACCACAAGGCCGAGCTCTGCATTGACATAATCCGGAGTGACAACCGTTCCGCCAACCTTGATTTCAACAGATCCTTCCACGGCCGGCAGATGCTTCAGGCGGAAGTCATGACGACCGCTTTGGCCCGGCTGTACCATGCCGATCACTTCGTCTGTGTAGGTCAGCTCGATATTGGCGCCGTTGGTCAGCCCAGGAATACCCTTTGGCTGATACTTTCCAGTTGCGATATCCATGTTCATGTAGGTCTTCTCATACGGATATCCTGGGAAGCCGTCTTGGGCGCCAATGTCTTCCGGACGGAAGCCGCTGTTGTTGATGCGAGCGTCGTCTTGACGCATATCTTCTTGGCTCCACATAACCCATTGCAGCCATCCTTGAGGCGCAACCCCATCCTTGATAGGCGTTTCAATTGCCCAGATTTGGCCGATGGTTTGCTCACTCAGCCGGCTCAGCTCAGCCAGCGCTTCCTTCAGTTCGTCCAGCGTTGTTGCGTTTGCGATATTCTGGCGAACCTTGTCAAAGTCAGCGACAATGACACGGCCGTTTTCATCAGACATGACATAATCGCCAGGCTTGGCCGGACGAGAAGGATCGACATCGTAGAATGATCCCCATTCGATTTCTTCTGCATCTTCTTTCTTTGGAATATACGGCAGCTCAATGTAGATCTCGTTTTCGACCGTCGGCTGCATACCGTTGAAGCCGTCAACGAACTGCTCGTAGAGATTGCCGTATGCCACGCCGATTGGCTTGTTGGCCTTGCGCGTGTAGCTCTTGCCATCCTTGCCGACTTCGGCAACATCCTTGCCGCCGTTTGCCAGAGTCAGAACCGGCGTCCACTGATTGGTGTCGAAGTCCTTGATCATGCCATTTCTGAAGATGCCACCATCGTCTGTCGCCGGAGCAACGACACGCCCCTTCGGAATGACAACCCAGCCGTCTCCGCCGAAATGATAGCGGAACAATCTCTTCAGGCGAGGGTCAACCAAAAACTTCTCGCCTGGGCTGTCGTGTGTACCAGCTTGCAGCTTGGTGTTTGAACGGAAGTATTGATCTTTCTGATCCCTGATCGGGTTTGAGTAACCGCGAAACAATGCCATCTTTACTCACTCCTTAGCTTAGTTTTTAGCGCTTTTTGCGCTTTGCTCCGCCGAGCATTTCGGAAAGCATATTGATTCCGTCAGCCACGGTCAGCTTCTTGTCTTGATTGCCTTCCACTGTGTCGCTAATTACAGAGATGCCTGGATTCTTGACACTTCCCGGCTCAGGCCGCCATTGTTTCATTTCAACCATCAGATCGTTCAGCGTATTCTCCAGCGACTCCTTAGAGCGCCCAACATGCGCATCAACGGCTTCTTCACGGTCGATGCCAACCACGTCTGGTTTGCCCAACGATCGTTTCAGATCTACGACCTTCTCGGCGAGCATTCGGTGAATCTTGGATTGCAAAGTCGCATTTTCTTGAAGTGCGGCTTGGTACTCGCCTTCCTTGGCTTGCAATGCGGTTTGCAACCTGACATTTTCTTGAATTAGCGCTTGGTTTTGGCCTTCAAGAAGTGTAATACGAGACTTCAGATCAAGAACACTTTCTTGAATTGGCTGTGCAGATGGAGATGCATTAGCAGCTGCAGGCTGTTGCTCCTGGCCAGCCTGGATCTCAAGTGTCTGATCGCCGGCTGATTCCGCTGGAGGCTGACCTTCAGTTGGGTTTGCAGTCGGAGTTGCTTCAGCGCCTGAATTGGTATCCAGGTTTTCGCCCTCCGCCGGATTCGCTACTTGCTGCGGATTATCCATATTCGGGAGACTCCTTTCTTCGAAGGCAAGGATCTTGTCAATCGCCGACTTGATATCCTGCCCTACAGACTCGTACATGTTCAGCGAGGGGTTGCTTGCGTTTTGATATAGACCTTCGGCAATCTGGAAGATATCCATGTGAATGGACTCTTTCCTTTCGCCTTCATCGCCTTCAACCACCGTAACGGATGTGTTGCCAGCAAACTCGTCAGCCGGTACATTGACATAGCTAACTTCACGGCCATACGTAGTGCCAATGATAAAGTAGCAAGTTTGATCCTCGTACTTCTCGCCAGGATAGTGATCACACCATTCCTCAATGCGGTTTGTACCACAGATATTGCACGTTACCTTGTCCGTACTTGCCCCAATTGATACGGTTTGGTAACGCCCGTCAATTACCTTTTCAATCGCATCTGGATCCGTAATCTCAACAGTAAACATCAATCCAGGTTTTCCGGATGGTGTTACATCATGAAACTCAGCCTTCAGGATGCGGCCGATCGGTTCGCCAGAATACTGATTGTGGTGAGTAAGCACAGGCTTTGGCCGAGGAGTTGTCCAGCTCTCTAATCCTCCCTGTAGCCCCTCTTTGGTATAGTAGGTGTAATTGGCGGTTCGCCCCACGTGGATTGCTTCCATTTGGACAATCAGCTTTCGCTTCTTGCCTTGTGCGGATTCATTCAAGATCTTGGCGGATTCACGGGTGATCTTGGCAGGCATACCAAGCCTTTCATCAATACCATCCTTCGGGAAAAGGCGCTTTTCTTTGTGCTCTTGCAGCGTGTACCTCATTTCGATTCACCTCCCTTGCCAAGTACCAGTGAGCAATCGCAGTTCGGATGCCACGGTGGAATATGTTCATATATGGTCATCTCATCCATGGATGAAAGACGACTCAGTTTGATTGGCTCCTGTGATTTTTCCAGGCATGTTGGACAAGCACCGTCATAATCGGTATAAACCTCGGATTCTCCGTATCGAATCATGGCCAGTACATAACCATAGTTAAATGCTTTGGCAATCATTGATCGGCAAATTACTGAATTGCGATGCTTTAGAGACTGGAAAACGCCTCTTACACGGAGCATTGCCTCTGATGGATTGTCCAATCCATCGAGCTTTTCTGAAAGTATGTCGGAAATTAGCTTTTCGGTGTAATCAAACGACTGGGTAGCAGAGTCTGCAATCATCTGCCTCGCAGCGCTCGTATTCACTGCAACCAGTCTGGATCTACCTGCATCCTTCATTGCTTCTTTAGCTCCGGTCAGAATGGCATCGTTGGATGCTTTTAATACTTGTTGCAGCATCTTCTCTTTGCCGAAATATATCGAGGATAAGGTTGATTTGATATCTGTAATTGGAAAAGCCTTGCGCTCTTTCAATCGCCTGATTTCGCCCAATATATCTTCTTCGATGCCTGTATAAATGGCATCAACACTGGCTCTCAATTCATCGATCTTATCCTTCGGATATCGGGCAGATACGGATTCTTGAACTGGCTCAGGACTTCGTGTAGCCTTCTTGACAAGTGGCCCCTTGTATCGGAAATAGCCTGTTGCCGGAAACTTATCCATGAAGTATTCCTCCGCATTCACGTATTCCGTACTTCGCTTAGGCCCGGACCTGGTGCCATGTTGATTGGTCGGCTGTTGTTTATTATCCGTCTCAGCAGACGATCCTGTCTTCGAAGCGCCGATCATCTGGTAGGACAATCGGGATTCATCCACCACCGGATCCATTCCCATTGCCTTACGAGTTTCTTCCCAGGTTTGCAGATTGTGTTCAAATTTGTAGATTTCATGCGTCTCTTGTTTGATCCGCATCTCTTGTTCGATCTCGTTAAAGATGAAGTTGACATCAAAATCGGGATTCACCATTGGATCGAATCCGCCCTCAACGAGAATCTCTTCGATCATGAACTTGTCAATCTGCACTTGAATCTGTTGTTGCCATCCTTTAACGCGATCCGCTTTCATTCCGCTCATGGCATCTGCGGTATTTCTGTTTGCAGTATCGCCACGTCCCATATCTACCTGGGACATACCCATTCCCGTGAACACCCGGTTCTCAAAGTAATCCATCAGCGGCCTGACATCCATTGTCTGAATATTGACTGCTTGGATCTTGTGGCGCTCAGGGAGAACAATGGCGCCATCTGTTGGCATATCCTCGATAACCGACTGGAGGTTGGCGATTTCTTCATCCGTGGATTCATATCCAGGCTCCGCAATACCTACGGTGTAAGCAAGGAGCGGGAAGATGTGGCGATACAACAGAAGTGCCGCGTTTTCCTCTACCTTCCGGAGGAGTCGAACGTCTTCAATGACAGGCGATATCCACGGAATACCGAATGCCTCTCCAACAGGACGATTCACTGTAATGTGAACAATGTCTTCCGGTCTGAACTCCAAGGCGTCTCCGCCGCCTTCTACTTCCTGCCTATACTTTGTGATATTACCGTTCGCATCTCTCTGAATGGACATGGTTTGCGGCGGCAACCGAAAATAGCCAACCACCGGATATTTGGCCGGCGGCATCGGATTGGCCACCACACCTGGTGCTAGACCCTGCCCGGATTTGCCTCTTGCCTTGACTAGAAAACAATTAGCATACCTGACCACATCATCGGCGATACCCTTAAACAGTTCTTCAGTCGGTGTTTGTGTTGCGATCGCCATCATTTCAAGCCGCATCCTGATGTACTCCAGCGATTGCTCATTCTTGCCTACAAACGCATATCCGGACTTGAAAATGAGCTCTCTGTAACGCATGACAGCTTGCATCAAATAAGAATCTTTTTCAATGGCTGTCGCAATCAGGCTTAAGTCTACCTTCGATTCTTCGAATTCATCTCGCCCGCCGCCTCTGGAACTGCTTAATTGATAGCCTATCCGTCTGACCTGGGTGGTCTTTGGATCGCGGGTAAAGGATCCAATCCCACTTGATGAGCCCTTGCTGTTTGAACCCCCCGAGCTGGTCGATGGTGCGTTCTTGAGTCCCATTCGTGCCATGACTTGATAGAATAGTTTCGCCAAGAACTCACACCTCCCCGGCTCCGAATGGAATGCAAGGTTAATTTTTTGCATTTTATATCATTACCAATTATACATGATGCTTGTATTGCATTACACACCTCAAGAAACTGCATAGCCTTTGGTCATTAAATACTCCACAGCCCAATCTTCCGTGATCAACCCCACTTCTTCTAAATCCTCGATGATTCGAAGAAATCTTCGAATTTCCTCTTTTTTTCGAATCAGCGACATCTGATCTTCATAAAAAACCGCCTCTTGTTGATAAAATCGAAGCAACTCCACATTGCTGTTCAAATATATTTCGCTCGTCTTTTGAATGGATGTAGCCAATATATCAGCAAATAAATGGAAAGCGTCAATGCTGTCTTCACTTTGATTGTAGAGCCAGTTGACCAGGGGCTGATTCGTCTTGACCTCCATCTGCTGATACATCCACTGTTGTTTACTGATAAACGTTTCCTTATTGTCGTCTATCATCATGTATTGACCTTTTAAAGCTGCATGCTGATGCTTCAGTTCGCGGAAAGAAAGAATCAAGTGGGACTTTGCAGCAGCTGTATCTTGCAATGTCGAGAGCTGCATGATAAAGTCCTTGAGATTCCCCTTTATCAGATTTTGTGGCGACTTGATGAGCTCTTCCATCTGATCCACAATGGACGAGAACATGACATAGCGATTCCGGTGCGCATAGGATGTATCAGCCAACGTTGTATGAAAAGCCTCTTTTGTTTGCTTGGCCATTTCGATCGCAGCTAGTTCTTGCTCCAGTAAGTGTATCTGCCGTTCAATTTCGGTATTGATCTCTTCTTCATGTGAAGAGCTGTTATACACTTCATTGATTTTATCTTCGATCTGAATGAACTTAGACTCCAACATTGCCCACTCATCAATCGAAGCGGCTTCTATTTCAGGAAGATCTTCAAGATTGGTATTGTCTGTAATCTGGCTTCGATAATAGCGATCCAAAAAGATTACTCGTTCTTCAAGGGAGCTTTTCATTCGAGTCAGTAGCGTATAGATCTCTGCATCAGGTGAGCCTCTATAGCTACTCAGCTGTGACTCAATCTCCTCCATAGCCTTAGATTCCTTGGCGTCGGCTGCTTTGAAATAAGCCTTAAATGTCTCGCTGGTGTTCTTTTCTTTGATGTAAGACATCAGATTTTCAATTCGTCTAATCAACTGATCATAATCCGTAATCGATTGAGAAATCGTAAAATCCTTGGCACGCTCAATTTTGATGACGATTGAAGGATTAATCCTGGCATAACGCTCTTTATCCGGAAAATAGATGTTGGGGCGATAGGCCACCTTTTTTCGTTCATATTCCGTATCGATCCCATGTTGACCGTACAAATCTTCCATAAAATTTCACCCCGATGGCTTCAAGATTATATGTAAAGGCGCCGGTTATACCGACGCCCCAGGGAAGAGATTAGAGCCGAGAAAAGGGGACAGGGGATATTTGCCTTCCACCCCATGCAAATTGCATGAGGGTCAACGCATTACTTCAGGCGTTCCAGAAATGTTTCCTAATTGCTCATCTCAGTGATAGCTTTTTAATCCAATCATTGCGCCTGCCACGGCGGCTCCACCGACAAGACCTGCTCTCAATATTCGCCGTGGCTGTTCTGATCTCAAAGCCATTGGCGATAGCAGTAATCCACCTATTAGAGCCCCATCGATAGCCCCAGTAAGCATTTTTCGTGTGTTTGGCAGTGGTTCACTGACTCTTTGATAAGGCTCATTCATTATCCAGTCGCCTCCTTAGATCCTGAATCTGGTTGGCGGCCTCGATCTTGTTGTCCCTCTTCCCCATGGATTGGACTTGCGTTTCGAGTATCCAAGTGGAACACTTTGCAAATACCAATTCGGATTATCCTTTGGCTCACGCTCTACCTTCTTGGCCGACACATATACATCACGATCGCCGCCAAACACCTTTTCAACAAGCTTCTGCTCGTTGGTGTTCTTTACTTTCTTGGCGATCCTGGCAATCCTTGCTTCTTCAAGGATCTTCGTAATATCCGGGAATTCCAGCGTGAAGCCCATGATCGTCAACATAAATGCATCCAGAGCATGTTCGTTTTCGCTGGTGTAGATAGGTTTTCCATTTTGCGTAATGCGAACCACAGAGTAGTTCATCATTTGCTTCCAGATCTCGTCGTCAAATGGCGAAAGAAGAATTTGATCACGATCAAGAAGAATTGCCGTCTGATTGATCATGAAATCCTTGACATCTTTCTTGTCGATCTGGTTGGTTCCAGGATCCCGAATATCGATCTTATTGCTGAAGTGAATCGGTTTTACCTTATGCCGCAGGCCGGATTCCGGATGTTCCAGGCCATATTTGTGCAACATTTCGATCTGATATTCGCCAAAGCCACGGTCCACATAGATAAATTTCGGATCATAGATCTCATTTAGTTCAATAATCCGTTGCACTGCATTATCCAATGTAAACTGTCCTCTTGGAATTTCGGATCGAGTTGCAACCCTGAATTTCTTGTGGACTTCATCAAACTCTGTGACCACAATTTGCGTGGCTGCTCCATATTTGTCCCAGTCTACCCCGATTATCCGGATAGCCTTTGGAGCCGGTCTACTCTTAGTATAAGGGCCGTAATATACGATGTCATCCACAGCCATGCCAGCTCTTCTGTACTGCTCGATCTCCCAGGTGTTTAATTCACGATATGAGTACAAGAATTGTGACTTTGCTCGTTCTACTGCGTCTTTGCTGAAGACACCGACCGTTTCTTCTCCGAATTCAGCCAGGACCTCATGAATATATGCTTGCTCGGTCATGGTCGCTCGGAGTTCGCCTTCCATGCGCTCATCCCAATCCGGGTTTACCATGGATGGATAGTGATATGATTTATATCCGGTATGAGGATTGGTACAAATTTCGTAGAAGAAATCCCGCTTTCCGGTAGGTGTTGAGGAGCACCAGATCCCAATCCGGTTCGGGTCTTCCATGGCGATCGCTGTCGTGGCGTCGATCCCGGCACGATCCATGTAGTCAATTTCGTCCATGAAGATCCAGTCTGCACGCTGACCGCGAATGGATGCACCAGCTTGTCCCTGGGTGGCTCCAACAGTGAAGCCCATTATCGTGGATCCATTGCCGAATGAAATGATAAACGGATTCTTCGTGTTCGTCACGACAGACTCTTTCAGCTCATCGCAATCCGAAATCATCTCATTCAATCGCATAAAGATCAATCGGACCTGGTTCTCATATGGAGCGGCAATAATCAATCTGGCATTCTTGTGATGAAAGGCATACCACAAGCAAAAGACAACCATCGTTTCTGTTTTTCCAACACGTCGCCCCATTCGAACGGCCAAACGCCTTACGCCATTCATGATATCTCGAATCAACTTTCGCTGATACCATCTGGCTTTCCATGGCCGTCCTTTCGGGTCTTTCAACTTCCAATATGCCCATTTAATTGGGTCGGAGCGGGTCTCTCGCTCCATCTCATCAATATTGTCATCAAGAACAACTGCTGACGACACATGCATCACCACACTTTATGAAATCTCGTCAGCAGACCAACAGAATAGCTGGATCGTATTCGCTTGTTTTAATTCATACGATCAATGGCCGCGCCAGCCAATCCCATACCAAGAACGCCTGCGGCATAGGTAGCCAATCTTCTTTGGCGTGTCCCAAAGAATTTGCCGTACATGTTGTTGGCCCTAACGTCTTTCCTGAGCGCATTCATGGCGGTTTCAGACATATTTGCAGCACCGGTTGCATGAGTAACTGCTCCAAGCGTATCTCCCCTTTGTGCCATACTTGCAGCTCTTAGCAATTCTCTGTCACGAATGTCTTCAATTCCGCGCATGCGTCTCCTGTAGTCGCTGAGTTGGGATCTTCTGACCCGAGCTGCAGCAAATTGAGCTCCGGAAACTGCAACCCCGCCGACCAATGCTCCTGTGGCCGCACCATCCCAAACACTATCTCGCTTGACCCTGTAATACGGTTCATTCATGATGATGACCTCCTCAATATAGCTTTCTCGCTGAACGGGCATGATTGGCCATTATTGCTGCACCTGTGTTTCTGGCTTGAACCATGTTCATCATACTTTCATTTTTCATCCACTCTTGGCCTTCGTTTTGTGTGTAGCCACCGCCAAACATTTGAACTTTTGCGCCAAGCATGCTCGCTTTGGCGTCAACAATATTGGCGAGTTGCGGTGCTGACTCCAGGAATCCCAGCCCGAGAGCTGCGCCCCAACCACCAGGCGCCATGGCCCATAGAGCGTTCGTGACCAGCGCCTTTCCGACAGCTGGCAGCATGCTTTCACCATTTTTTACTCGCATGTATGCATCGACGCCGATCATGCCATACCCGAAGGCAGAGCCCAGCACACCCTTCATGCTCCTTGGTTGTTTTCCTTGAACATCAGCGGTGGTTTTGGCTTTTTGCGGGTTTTTGGCTTGTAATGCATATTGCGGTGAAATTGGCATGTCCCATCATCCTCCATGCCTCAAATTGTGAAGAGCGAATACGAGATCTCCGGTAGGAAGCATGCTGTCTTTGTATCCGCCTGGCGAAGCTGTATATCCAATTCCATCTGCCCTTGTTGATGGCAGAGATTGAACGCCGCCTTGATCAAGATTGTAGTTCTCGACTGCGTTTCTGATCTCATCGTTGCCGCTCCGGATCACTCGGTAAGCAGCATACGTCCCGAGAACGCCCCATGCCGCCTTCTTTCCTTTGCTGGACAACTCATACCCGCTCCATAAATTGTTGACGGATCGGACCCCGGTTTGCTGAAGCATGCCGTAAAACCTAGTTGGAGCCATTCTGATCACCTTCCTCCTCGTCGAAACCGATTGGCGTCACATCTATGATTGTCGATGATCCTCTCATGCGCTCATAGTATTTTCTTTCCGCCTCGTCCTCTTCTTGTTCAATCCGTGCCAATTCACTCTGAATCTGAATCATTTGAGCTGCTCGCTCAGATGGATCCACCTCTACATGAATCTTCGTGCCTTCTTTGTCTCGGCGAGTAGAGTTCATGAGCTGCAGGATCTTGAACTTTTGGCTTCTTAGCTTCTCCTTATATTCAACCACCGGGTGAAGCTCGGATTTGGTGATCGGCTCGCTATCTTCAGTCAAGCCGACTACGTTCTGGATAATAAAATCGGCATCAATGGCCATCTTGTTGTCGCATCGCAAAATGGTGACATCGATGTCTACCATCTCCCGGATCATCGTCAAGTCAATGGTGTCTTTAGGACTTGGATTATCCGGGTTGATATTGAAATGCTGGCAGTATCGCTCATAGAGATCCTCAATCGCAGCGATCTCGATCGGGCATTTTTCCTCCACCGGCGCCATATCGGATTTGTACAGGATGCAGTTTTCTCTATATGGACAAGCCCGGCCTTTGCAAATAATAGGCACGCTGGCATAAAGGCCATGCTTGGTGCTTCTCATGCGCTTTGCTACATCAATGGCAGCCACAGCATCCGGATTCAACGTCCAGGCAGTAGGGCTCAGATTTTGCGATACTGTTAGCTTACCAGCTTCTGTCTTGGGCCCCGTACTCATTTGACTTCCATCCCTTCCTGCAATTAAAGAATAAGAGGTCCGCACTCTTACCCTCATAAATCCCCATTGGTGTTGGTTAGGGCGGTGCATAGACCCCTACATCTTAATTTTACAATGACAGCTTAGATTAACTTAAACTTGATCCCCATCAACAAAAAAGAGCAACACTCCATCAGGAGTGTTGCTCAATCAAATCATCGTCATTTGTGTCTATTTTCTTAGATTTTTTCCGTTTATTCTCAATATCTATGGCAATATTCAGTAGTCGGCGCAGCTCCCTGCTTCTTTCGCCATCAGGAATCTTCTGAAAGTAGTCGTGAATCTTTTTCTGACGTACCTGATTGATTCTGGATTGTAGAAGCATCGCAGAATCACTCTGCCTCTCCCAGCATTTCAAGCAGGGGCTTAACATAGGACTCAAACGCCGAATCTACTTCCAGGCCAAGGTCGATCTGGTGGAGAACACCCATTTGATAGAAGCCCAGCACATTGCTGTATTGTGCGAAGTTCGCCTTGACAAGGCCGGTAATTTTGCGAGACTTAAACGCCTCGACGAGCGCGTCATAGAAAGCTTCTGCTCCGCCGCCGGTGATCAGAATGGACTGGAGACGATTGATGTCATCCTTCCACGAACGTGTCACCTCATCAACCAGCAGCTCCGCCACCTCTGATACTGCACGGCTTACTTCTTCGGAGACATCATGGGTGTCCTGTGCGTACCACAGGCTCTTTGTGCGAATCATGGTGTCAAGTTCAGAGTCTGTGGGCTTGTAGGTTCTGCCCTCTTCTGAGAACCGAATCGACAAGCTGGTGCGCAGCTTATCATACACGGCATTGGTTGCTTCCGTAGAGCCGGATGAGCGTTCGTCGTTGCGAATCGACACGCCATCAAACAGTGCATAGTCAGTTGTCCCCTGGCCAATATCAATGACGCCAAAGAACTTGTCAGTGTCGTCGATCTGATTGAGGAATGGCTCGCTTTCATTTGCACCGTAATTCGGATTGAATTGGAATTGGCTATTCAGAACCGTTCCTTCAGGCTGGCGAATGATATGCACATCAACCACGTTGATTTTCTTAGTCACCGACTTCCCTTGACCCAAATCGAATGTGATTTCAAAGGATTCTCTGAGGAAATCTTCCAGCCGCTTCATGTAGCCGGCCCAGAAATACTCTTCGTTTGGCACACCGGTTTCAATAATGACATCGTATTCGCCCTCTTCATCCGGAACCCCGAGAGCAATACCAGTGCGATACAGCACACGAGATTTTGGATCCGACACACGATCCCGTTCCTCTGTGCGATTCGTAGTTCTTCCATCCGATTTCGTCTTGGCGTAGTCGCCGACCAGCCAGGTGCCTCCATCAACCGTCACAATCATCTTGCGGCGATCGATCTCACTCAAACGGAACAGCTTCGTGTTCGCAACACCTGGAACAGCCATACTAGGATAGGTGAAGTTAATTCCGGCGCTGGACAGAATCTTTGTCCATCCATACCCCAAATCCAGTGCGACCAGGATCGGGCGTCGTGAAGCTTTCTGAACCTGTTTCAGCTCATTTTCTGTTTTCGCCATATGTACAAATCTCCTCTCTCTTAATTTATAGTGTCATACAATTGCATACACTGTATGACAAATATATCAGATTCAATCTCGTAATACAAGCATATTCTGCCAAATAAATTTTTGATAGATAAACAAAAGAAGCGGGTGTGCCGGCCCGCTTCTTTTGCATCCTGTGGTTTGATTGATTCGCATGAGCATGATCTCTACCGTCTGTGACTTTCGAGAGTGACAATAATATTGTAATGCATTACACCGTTTTAATCAATCCCCCAATGATAAATTTTATAAGAACATATGTTCTTATTTATGTTCTTATTTTACCCCAGGTTGGATGAAATTTCAACTCTTTTCCTTATCGAGCATAAAAAAACCAGCGACTCCTTGATCGCTGGGTTGATTCTTGTTGGCGGATGGAGAGGGATTCGAACCCCCGTGGGCTTGCACCCTAACGGTTTTCAAGACCGCCCCGTTATGACCACTTCGGTATCCATCCTTACGAACAAGTGCCCCTGCATCGATCGGTGATCCAATCCACACAAGGGCACAAATGCCAGGAACTCTCCGAAAGAAAGGAGAAGAACATGACTCGCCACAACCATTATATAATATATTGTAATGCATTACAATATAATTTGATGTTTGTGCTTGCTCCGACAGAAAACAGTCAGCCTTGCTGATACACTCCGGATTTGAGTGTGATTTTGGCGCTATATCCCTTGCCATTTCTGCATCGCTCATAAAAATTTTTGAATTCAGAGGGAGAATTATATTGAATACTACCAACCATTACTACGTCGGCGATATTCTCAAGGTATTGCGAATTTTGTTCTAACATATTAAATAATACAACGTTCATTTCTGGTTCATCCAAAATAATCTCATTTCCATGCAACATAGAAAAATGAGCAAATTTATTAAACCAATGTGGTGAACACAAATGAACGCTTTTATCATTTACTCGCACTTCAGCATAGCCAGGTGGTGAGTTTCTTACGATCTCGTATTCCATGCCCATTTCGTTGGCTATTTGGATAAACACGTCTAATTGTCTTGGCATGCAGTCTGTGATCAAATAAGTATTTTTCGTGTTCATGATCGCCCTTTTCATAGCAGCTGTTGTTTTTCCGGTCCTTCTTCCTGCCACCACAGCGATGAAGCGCTCCTCAGAGTTTATGAAATCATCCCAAACCTGAAATCTGTTTTCGCTTCGATGCCGCCTTCTTTTAGCCATTTCTAAATATAGGTTGACTAGCTCCACGCAGTTCACCTGCCTTGATTTCCGTAAAGCACTTTGCCCAACGATTTAACGGCACAATGGTCAGCCCTTCTTCGTCACATGTGCATGCCACCATCAGATCACCCGACTCTGAATGTCTTCCTATCCCGAGCACCGTGTAGATGTATTTTCGTTTTGCAAATGGCGCCATTTCGAATGAATATCGGGCGCTACAGCGCTTATTGGCCCGTTATTATTAAAAGAGCCGAAGGCTCTTTTCGAAAATTTTTTAAATCTTTAAATATCTCCATTTTTCTTCAATTTCCTTTCGGTTTCGGCGTGCTGGTTGCGTCCTTCCTGTCAAAGAAGTGAGTGCAGTCCTTCTTCAGCTCTCCCAGCTTCACTTTGTAGTGACAACAGAAATTATTCTCCTCTTCGCCTGGTCGCCTGGAAAACTCTACACATCGCAAACACAATGACATACTCATTACCCCCAGAGCTTGATGATGCCGAATATCACGATGGTTGCTACAATCTCAATCCAAAGAGCCCACATGACACCGTATACCATTTTTCCGTCTTCTTTTTCATGGCTATTCATCTGACATGTCACCTTCTTTAATATTCAGAGTCGCCGGCCGCAGCACTTGCCAATCGGTGGCCATGAGATCATCCATGCACGGCTGCCACATGGCTTTTTCCTCTTCGCCCGCAGTGTGAATCCAGATCCCATGCTTATCCATCGTCAAATATTCTTTTTCCCAGTCGATCCTGGCCACTATATAGCCTTGAGGCATCAATCTCATAGCAATACTGAAATCAAATCGCTCCAGGTGCTCCAATCGTTCTCCTGGCAGCAAGCACAGCAACACTCGTTCACCTTGATACTTGCTCCACCAAAAATGAACAAGAGGATCAAAATCACTGTCTTTTGCATATGCTACGTACACGCCGTCTTTCACGTGGTTAATTCCGTTGAGCTTCCATATGTACGCTTCCGCAAGCTCTGTCATTGTGTTCCACCTGCTTCTCGATGATATCCATCAGACGATGAATGATCTTTAGATCCGGATCCCTGGTTTTTCTCGTCATCTTCGGAACAAACAGTCCTTTCTGTTCGAGAAGATGCACCAAGTCTTGAACATGTTCAAATGGGATGACGATCGATACATATTGCCTGTCGATCAACGTTCCTTCTTCCCGCTCATGCGGTTCTATGTATACCACTTCCCTGGTAAAGTCATCGTATATCCAGCCCCCCCCTCGATACCAAACAGCCATTCAGATCAACCTTCCTTCACTTCAATTTTATCGTCACTGAGTGTCCTATACAGATTAAGGAGTTCTCTCGCCAGACTGTTTCTGCCCATCCAGTAGTCCGTCATCATCGGACTATTTTCCAATCGCTCCTTGGCAGCTCTCTCTTCGTATTTGATTCGCTCAACGAGCTTCATGAGAATTTGCTCCATGTGGTTTCCTCCCCGTGATGCTAAATCTAGTTGGTGTTTGGATTGATCCTATATCAACATTGCTGATTTACACTGAAGCTCGTTCATGCATCTGCAGGACGGCCTCTGGTTCGACCATTGGAGGTTCTGCTCCAGGCGCTACATGTGGCAGACTGTATTCCTCTGGCCCCTCCAGCAAGATCTCTGCCATATTGCGAAACGGATCAGTTCTGACTCCTAGAATTTTAATGCCATCCTTAAGTCCAATCAATTGTTCCAGCAGCTCATGCGAAACTGGTAGTATTCCTCTTCCCATTACTTAATCCCTCTCTATCTTGATGTAATAGCGAGCCAGGTTCTTCTGACCTGCTTATAGATACTTGGCGATGAACTCAGCATCGGTCATGCCGGCAGCATTCCTTCTTTGCAGCCTTTTATTCATCCGATCGAGCTCTCGCTGAGACATCGAAAAGGTCAGGTCCCCATCTTCGAAGGCAAAGCTCCTGGGTGTTTGTGCTGCAGCCCTTGCCGCCGCCCTCTCTGCCTTGATCCTTTGCATCGCTCGTGTGGTCGTATTGCCAACAGCGCTGCCAAAACCAATCAGTTTAGATGCTGCGACAAATAATGGGTTGCCACGCACACTCATGTTGCTTTGCAACACGACCCATCACCTGCCTATTGTGTAACGCATTACACAATACCATTATATAATCTATTTCTTATTTTGGGCAATAAAAAATCACCCCATAGGGTGACTATTCTGAAACTCCTTCGTTTTTCATGGCAAATTTGACAGCATCCCTGGCTGTTTCACTTCGCTTGACGATTTCAATCAGTTCTCCATGTGTCAAACACCGATCTGATGCTTCTGATTCGCTGAACATCGGCATGCTAGGAACCACTCTTTGACTGACTACCCCAACAATTGTTCCATGCTCATAAAACACGTTGTACCTATATTCCTCGATTGATTTATCTATGTATGGCGTCGCTATCCATTGCTGAATCGATAGGATCTTGAGCTCTGTTAATTTGGCCATCATCCAGTTGACTTTATCTTGTAATTCCTGCGGGCAATCTTTTAACTCGATCTCTTTTCTCATGTGACGGCTCCCTTCGTCAACTTCTTTATTTTTTATTTTATCCCTAGTTTACCCCAAGTTCCTATATGGCCAGAAAATTTTTATAAAAAAATTTTTCAGGATACCCCTATTAATCAAAACCTATGGAAAGCCCTATATGGGGCAAAATTTTCAAAAAAATTGCGAGAGGTAGTAGGCATCTATAGCGCCGATGTCCTCGACGTTCGGAGCCCCACCCCTTATAGCTCCAGGTCCTGGACATGGGGCTGTCGTGCCAAAAATATGGTTCGCACTCACCCAGGAAAGTGCATATCGAAAGGAGATTACCATGAAGATCCGTCGTTTTGCTGTTGCCGCAATTGTCGCAGGTGTTGTTGCTTTGTCGTCCGGATGTCTCTTGGGGGCGAATGATAACTCAGTGCAATACACCTATGAAGCAGTGGTGGTGGAGCCCGGTGACACACTGTGGTCACTTGTAAGGCGTTACAATCCTGATTATGAAGGAGATGTTCGTCTTCTGGTCCGTATGGCTTCCCAACGTATTGGTGGAGCATCCATCATGGCTGGCACTGTCATTGAGATCCCAGTAGCAATCAATAACTAAGGAGGATGATTCGTATGAGCAAGAAACAACAGTTGGCAAAGGTGTTCGAGTACGCAAAGTCCAAAGGTGTGGCTATCCGATTTGGAGATCTGATGAGACAAGGATTTCATCCTGCCACAATCAAGAACCAGATCAAGGAGGAGAAGGCAGTTCTCGACTACGATGCTGAGGGCTATTCCATTGTGCTATGGAGAGCCGTTGAGGGCAACTCAAAGAGCCAGGTTTCCTAACTTGGCTCCCTTCTTTCCTAATGCGGCTACCTGTATAGGTAACGGTCACAAGCCCGTGTAAACGCAGAGTGGGAAAACAATAAATCGAAAGGAGCAATTCACTATGAAGAAATTCATCGAAATGAGAAAGGCCATTAAGAGATTACAGCAACGCTACATTTGGTTCCCTTCTTTTGTTCAGGTTGGTGAACGACTTGTCGTCCGTGATAAGGATTTTGTCATGGCAAATGGTTTCAAGTTCGCTGTCGCTGTTGAGCTGACGAATGGTGAGCAATTCATTGCAGTGGATGACGATTTCCTCAAGCTCTCCCCGGAGACACAGGAAGCAATTGTTTACCATGAAGAGGCTCATCTTGTCCTGAAGCACAGATCCTCTTTGCGCCGTCGCATTCTGGCCTCCCTCTTTGGGAAGGTGTATGCCAACGAAGTTGAAGCAGACGCCTATGCTGTCAGCAAGGTTGGTAAGGGGCGTATGATTCATGCGCTTCAAGAGCTCTACAGTGTTTATCCGAACAAGGAGATCAAGAGAAGAATCAAGATCATTCAGGGGGCATAACTTTCCCCCCTCTCTTAATGCGGCCACCTTTATGGTGCAGGTCACAAGCCCTGGTAAACGCAGAGTGGGAGATTACCGCAGCCATAGGCGGTGTAATACTCAGGGGGAGCTCCTGGGGGCCTGACAAGCCGTAACTGTCACACTATCAAGCCCGAAAGGGCAAAGGAGAGATCTTCTATGAAAAACCAATTCGCATCCACAGCAGAAACCATGAAGGTGTTTGTGCTCGGCAACATTGGTCGCCTTGTGTACCGTATCAGCACTGCACAGGCCACCAAAGCTGGATCTGCAACGATGGCAGGAGCAACCTTCAAGGAGTCTGTACAGACTGCCAAGGAAGGAGTAGCAGCTGCAACTGGACGCTTCCAAAGGTTCTTCAACGAGAAGCTCGGCAGCAACCCTGTCAAGGCGATGCAATCGAAAGTAGAAGCAGATTCTGACAAGGCATCAATTGCTGTAGGAACTGTTTCTGCATTAGCTGCTGCCATGATGACTAGCTCTCTTGTGGGATCAGTCATCGTTGGCGGTGTCAGTGCAGCGATCCTGGAGTACATCCGGAATCGCAAGAAGAACGGCGCTATCAAGAAAGCCCTTATGGCCGGCATTGTTGGCGCAGTTGCACCAGCAGCCTTTGTTTACATTGGCATGCTTGCTTTGATGCTTGCAGGGCTGGTGTTTAAGATCGCAACCTTTGCATGGGGTGCGGTCGCAGCATGCATTGTAGCCTAACAGCTATGGTGCATCCAATGGGATTGCTGGTTATAGGGTGAAATGATAGACCCCTACTACTGGCTTTCCCCTCCCCCACCTATTTAGGTGACGTATGTGGGGGTGAGTAGTGTCACCTTATCTGGCTATGGCTTAAGCCAAGTCTTCACATGGCCAGTGAATCACGGAAGACTTGCCGTATGCATTGGGTGGGCTATGGGCTCAATGTCTACGTAACAATCCATGGCACCTGTACCGGGTAGTAAGTGTCCACATTCCCCCGGTATAGGGAACACCCAAGGATTGTGGAACCTCCCCTGTAGGTCGGAAACTCCCAGGGGTTGTATCCGTTGAATGGCGAGCTCTAATGAGGCGGGCGAGTGCTTGCTTCCCTGACTATTCATCACACACCAAACAATAATCAGGGAGGAATATTCACTATGAATAATAAGACACTTGCTAAAACTCTGGAGTCCAAGTCTCAACGTCATGAAGTACCAGTCTTCTGCATGGAGAACGAGGAAGCGTTCATCAAATACGCTATCGCTCGTGAGGAAGCACGTCGTCGTCGTGAAATCCAACGTGGTCTGAAGAAGGCAACTCGTGCAGCAATTGCTCGTTACGAAGAAGCCAAGCGTTTGGATCGCATGACTGGCGAGGAGCTGCGTACTTACCAGGCGATCATCCGAGAACTCCGCAAAGCACCAGGTATCCATGAGAACACTACCAACTTCAAGAAGGTAGTGGCTGCATGCGCTGAAGGTATCTCGATCTCGGATATCTTGCATAATCCTGTGGAATATGCAGGCATTCATCCGGCGCAAGCTCATTGGTTCGAGGAATTCCTCTTGACCAACAAGGTTGCTCGTAAGCTTCAGCGTCCAAAGCGCAACATGGTGCTGGTCGCTGCAGGCTCCTTGAAGAACATCAAGTTCAACGAGGCAGCTGATCGGTTTGAGTCGTCTCTGATTTATGGAGACTATGGCTATACCGGTAAGAACACAGCGTACCGCACGCAATCTCAATCTGCGCTTTCCGACACACTCGCAGCGCAACGTGATGTCACTGTCGCATTCCGTCGCAAGTCGAAGGGCAAAGACATCATTGTGGAGCGGGTCGTGGATATCATGGATCATGTCCATTATGTGGATCTGAACATTGAGATCCCGGAAGGCAAGGAGAATGATCCTGCAATTCTGGCACAGATCGAAGCACGTAATCGAATTCTTCGTGAAGGCTTCTGGTATGTGAACCGGGAAACAGGAGAGCTCAGACATGCGGTCTTCTTCCTGCAAACTGCAAGTCAGTCTCGTTTGCTGCAAGCAGTATTTCTGGATGAGGAATTCATGTCGGTTCCAGAAGCATTTGCTGCTTTGGGCATGGATCTCCTGGCATTTGCTAAGCGGAAAGTGGTCCATGGTCAATCTGTTTGGGTACTCGATATTACAAAGTACCTCAAGCGTATTGGTCTGGCCGGCACGAGCACAGTGCCTAGCGAAACGATTTCTTTCGGGAAAGAGTATCGCAATACAGCACATGGCTACCGCATCGAAGGCGGCTTGTACACCATTGAAGTCATTGAAGATGCATTCGCAATGGTCAACAGTGGCAAGTACAAAGCCTTTGATAAGGATACCGGCTCGTTCCACACGTTCGATGCATCGGAAGTACCGCTGAAACTGCCGGCTGGTGATGGACTCATCTTCTGCGATGAGGAAATCTATCAAGCATTGCTTGCAGAATTCGGTGAAGATTCTGATGCATGGCAGATTCGCCTGACGCCGTTTGCTAAAGGTCTTATGGTATTCGTACCTGGCCTGCGCAAATACTATGATGCAAACATCGTAGTGACGAAATCGGCGATGAAAGGCGATCTTCGCACGATCTGCCATAAGTTCGACACTCAACTCCGCATTGCCTTGTTCAATAAGAGCATGGCGCAAACAAAGGAGAAGACGATTCTGCCTTATCAATTCTCGCATATCTTGCCATTGAGCTATGATGTGCTGAAGGGAATTGTTGAGAAGAATCTCAACTCCTTGCTGGCGGACCTGGATGATCCTGTAGCATTGGCGAAGCGTGCAGGTGTCGCAGCTCTGAACGACATGAGCGGACTCGATGAAGACGAGAAAGAATACCTCCTCAAGAAGTCCATTGTGACTACCTTTGGTGCGTTCCTTTACGCTGGTCGTGGAGAGAATGCATTCGTCCATAAAGACGCAATGATGCAGCAATGGGCAATCGAATTGCTGCGTCAAGAGGTAAACAAATGGGTGAACTCGACGATCCCGGTGGATGGGCATTATCGCTTTATGGTGCAAGATCCATATGCGATTCTTGAAGCTCATAGAATCGGGATGCGCAACGAGGATGGGGAACTCATCGTGCCTGCAAACATTGGCATGAGAGCGAATGAGGTATTCTTGCTTGATCGTTCTCTGAAACCAATGGTAGATCGTAAGGTCGTCTTGGCACGCAACCCTGCGATCACCAATGGTGAAGCAAGACTGGTTGATTGCGTGGCGCCGAGCAATTATGTCGCAGCAACTCGTATGCATGCGTTCCGTAATCTGTGCGTGATGAGCGTGCATGATTACAATACGTATGCTATGGGTGGAGCTGACAACGACGGCGATACGTGCTTGACCATTACGGAAGAAGCCATCGTCACGGCCGCTCAAAGCAAATCTTACATTCCCGTGTTGGATCTCTACTTTGAGCGCAAAGACGACGGCTCCATCAGAAGCTTTGAGACCGGCTGCCCTTACCCAATGAACAAGTCTGGTGAAGCAGACAAGTTCGAGTTCGGTGCAGATTGTGTCTCGGCTTCTGATTATACCGTGGTTTTCCGTGATGATCAATACACTGAAGAGCTGGTACAAGCCATTCATGAATATTCAATCGAGTATGTGATTCTCACTATGAATCCAAACAAGATTGGTTTCATGACTAATAAGGCTACTCAGCTCGCTAATGCCATCAGAAAGATTCGTCAGATGATTGATGAATCGATCGATGAGCATGGCAAGCCGTGCAAGTGGACTCCTAATCAACTGGCCATGCTGAAGCATGAGATGGTCAAGTATCAAGAATATATTGACCTTCTCCGCCTGGTGCAAGGCTGGGAGATCGACCGTGCAAAACACGGTGGAGCCTATGAGGAACAGCTGGCGGCTAAATTGGAGTTTATCTCCAACCCTCCTTATTTCGCATCGTACTTTGATGAAAAATCGGGTAAGCGGAAATGGAGAACTCCTCAATTCCTGGCATCCCGCAAGGGTAAACATGGAGTCTCGACTCACTCGACACTTGATAAGTTGCATAACTTCATCAAGGATTGGGTGAAAGAGAATCTGGATCCTCGCATTGCCGATCTCCAAGCGAAAGCAAATGGTCTTTCGATTGAAGACGGCAAGATGAAGCACAGCTTCTATGAGCAAGCAAACATTCTCGGCGAGCTGACTGCCGCCATTTCGATTGATCCGGCAACATTCGAGCTGATCGAGCAACGTGTTAAAGCCATCCGTGGCGAATACATTGATGCTGTCACCGAAATCTCGGATCTTGAGAATGAGCGCAAGAAGTGGGTGATGCAAAACTTGCCTGAACATATGCACGCTGAGAAGTTTGAAGAAATCGAGGAGCTGCGCAGAGCTGAGTGGTCAGACATCCTTGAGTATTTCCAAGGACAAGCAACAGCGTTGGAAGCAGCCTACCGTCCAGAGCACATCGGATACGTTGCATATTACGTGACGTATACACAGAACCGCAAGCCAGAACTGAACGAAGACGGTGAAGTGACTCGTCTTCGTGGCCTGAGCCTTCCTTGGACAGTATTCAAGCGTCAATTGCTTGAAGCTGTTGCGTTGGCATCGGGCAATGCGGAGTCTACTGTGAATCCGTATCAGTTCGAGCGTGGCGCATTCACCATGGCATTTGCCCTGGAGAACGGCCGCAACGGCGAGAAGCTTGCTGCTTATATCAATGAGCACAAGGAGATCATTGTGAAGGCCGAGATTTCGCCACGTACTCGCAACACCCTTTACAACGTTTACGTTCCTGTAAACGGCCGTGAGGTGTTGACTGGCTGGGCTCTGTATACTGCTCTTCCGTTCGTAGCGGGTCATAAGCAGTTGCGTGCAATTGTTGACTCCTGCAGCTTTAACGGAAAGCACACTGTGACTGTTAAAGTCACGGATGTTCAGGCTATCTAAATAGCCATCTAATCGGGGAGCGGCATTCGCCCCCTCATTAGAGTTCATCATTCAACGGTTGTGATTCACCAAGGTGTTCCTGCTTTGTATTGGGCAGACCATGCAAAACCACTATCGATATGAGGTGATTGTATGGACTACCAATACCCTGTAATACATGTTCATGTCATCATTAAGCCTGATGATCACGGGACATTTACGGTTACCTTCCAGGAGAAGGGGCCGCCATACCATGTTCTCACGACAAATCGGGATCTGTCATACGGGCAAGCACGGGAATGGATGGACCATATACTCAAGGTCAATCCAGAGTACGTGCTTGTTTCTGTTCATGACGAGTTCGGCGAACGTGTGGCACGTGCCAAAAAGCTCGAAGAAGATGGCGACCCATTGTTCCTCTTGTACATGCAAGAGAACAACGGAACCCGCTACATCTTCCGTGAGATTGGCATGGAGATCGCCAAGAAGTATGGTTTGAACTCCAAAAAGATGATCAATCGCAAGAACCTGATCTTCTTCAACAGCTTCAAGTTGCATGCAGCCTGGCATAGCGATATTGATCAGCTGATTGAACTTGGAGTTCTCCGTGGATACACATCTCGTGGCAGCCGGACCTATAAAGGCAGACGTGTATCAGGAGTTGATTATGGCTTCTGGGTAGGCCTGACCGATAAGGGCTGGGAGATGTTCATCAAGGATGCAAAGAAACATGGATATCTAAAGGAGGTGGTGCAGCATGTTTAATGCTGTATACAACAACATCAACAAGGATCGCAGATCTGGCTTTGTCTTTGAAGACGAGATGATCTATCGTCTTGAAGAGATAGTCAAGATCCGATATGCCACTCACGACGAGGATAGATTTAAAGGCACGGATTGCTTCATCGACGATGTTCCAGTGGATCTCACGTTATCACTGGATCGAAAGGATCTGACTCAGGTAATCGGCAATGTCGATTGCTGGGGAGTATTCAAGATCACAGTCGGCATCCGCTATGGGAACGCACATGGGTTGTTCAAGCAGCCTGTGTGCGTTCTTTGCTTTAATCTCATTGGCATGAACGCAAAAAGAGCCGCTCATTACATTGCCCAATTTGTAGATCGCCCCACGATCGATGAATGCTTGGACATGTATAAAGCAGCTCTCAAGACCATAGATTAACACAACATGCATGGTCTGCTCAATAGAAGGCAGGAACCCTTCGGGTTTGCATATCTTCGCCTCTCCCATCATCCGGCGTGGCGCACCCTTCGGGTCTGCATCATGCAGCTATCTCCACCACCCTGCGGGGTTTGCACCACTCCGTCTTGTGGCTATCGCCACATTCCATTCGGATGATGCTTGCGTCAGGCGAGCACACATGCAAAAAACCTACCATGCGACAGGGGCTGTTCATTTACTCTTCCGGCCGCATGTTTTTTCTGATCCTCTCCATCCCCAGGTCGCTGCGAAGCAAGCTTCACGACCAGATTGAAAACACTTCATTTCATCCTCTCTTCATTCCTTCCTTGATGATTTCTTCAGTCAAACATTTTCCCTGTAATGAAAGGAGACGTTTAACTATGGCCAAACACGAAGTGATGGAGCTCCGCATTGATGACGAAGCGCAGTATCTGGTATTTCGCTTGCCAACATCTCATATCGGCGAAGTCACCCATGCATTGTTCCAGATCCTCGGCAACTATCAGCTGGATATCGGCGATGATTACATCGACATCATCCTGAAGGATGATCATATTGCCAGACTGATTGTGCAGAGCAATTTGACGGATGTGCTTATCACTCATCCATGGATGGCGCTCGTCAGAAATGATGTGCAGATGTCGGATGATCAGCTCGATGTATATCATGCTTATCTTCATGACATGCTCATTCATGTTGATCAGGGCTCATGACTAGCATTATTGCGCCCTATACGATGCGAACAAGCCTTGCTGATCCGCTCCTATATATAACCTGGGGCAAATCGGCAAGACTTGTTGCACGCTGTGCCCAGTGCTCCTTGCGGGTGTGCGAGCTGCAATCCTCCATCACACAAACGCTTGATGATGTCATGGAATTGGCAAAGATCGTGCCGATTTCATGGTCAACCTGGGGTGAAAATTACCAGTCGATATTGAGCGTTTGACCATGGTTTGGTATATGATAAACACATAGGAGAGTGAATGATCATGACGCACTTTAGTGATTATGTAGTAGAGCCTATTGGTGATAGCAATCCGTATTATCGATGTGTACATTGCAAACGATCGGTTCAGGAGATCAATGGTCGTATAGATGGACACTTACCTGATTGCGAATATCGGATCCGCAAGGAGAAAGAGATTGGTGTCAGGTATGTGAATGGCTTTGAGATCTCTGAGAATAATTATGGGGTATATGCTGATAAGAAAGCATACTTGGTGTTCCACCCTATATATGACGGGTTTCATATGCTATATGATGCTGATACTTATGAAGAAGCATATGAATGGTGTATGTCTCAAGACTTTGACAAGTGGTCGGAGATTTTGTTATAGCATTATATTGTTTATCTATATGCTATATATGTATAGGGGCTCTATAATGATATAGGGCCTTTATTTTATTCCCCCGCTTCCCTTTCCTACTCTTTGAATACTATACCTGGAGGTTGTGACATGAATAACTTGACTGCGACTGTCACGATTATCAACAAGAAGCTTTGGAAGGTTGAGAGCCCGAATCGTGAAGTGTATATCGCCCGAGAGGAAGATCCAGTGGATCCATGGGACAATTATGTCATGTATCCTTCACTTGATGATATGTATGACGGGTTCAGTATTCATATTGTTAAGGATCATGATATGAAGCCGTATGGTCAGGCCAGAGATGAAGCTATTCTTTGGGCATTCAGATATGTGAATGCTGCTGTAGAAGTGGCTTCATGATGATTTCTTTAATCGACTATTTGCAGATAATCTAGGAGCTCTCTATACTGGTGTGTATGGGGAGCTCTATTTAATTTCCTTTCCCCTACCCCACCCTTAGAATTTATTCTCGCATCATGGAGGTAAATGCATAAGGTGGTGAATTTTTCATGGAGTTAGTGTCCAACTACCTCAATAACAACCAATGTTGTCATGATTGGGAGCATATAAGGTCTTGCTTCACCAGTGACAATCGCTACGTTGATGTGTATCGATGTATTCGTTGTGGAAAGTATTACAAGGAACACATAAAGATGAGCACAACGACATCCGGAATTGTAATGGAGGTAATTGAGTGATATGGAACTGGTTGAAACTTATTACGACATGCACAATACCAGAACCATCTGTGAAATAAAGGTGCATGTCGGTGATCACCTATCACATGTTTATACTATTCATAAGGATGGTGCTCCATGGGGTTTGAAGAGGAAATGATCAGTCTTATACAGAAATACTTGCGTGAAGTGAAAGGCAAGGAGTATTCTGTTGCTGAGATCTATTCCCGTCCCCGGTGGAAGCGGGTCTACTATTGGTGGAAGGCCCTGGAGCACTATGAAGGAAAGCCGATGCCTGATTTCACTATTGATGAGATCAAAAGCATCTATGGCAATGATTAATGCCGAGGTGATAGAGATGATGCGGATCCCTGCAGACTGGTATGTGCCGCTTGTTGAGCTCCTCTCCAAACTTTATGGAGAAGAAGTGCATTACACACCTGGACTTGTAAATAGTGGCCTGTTCTATAATGATCATCTGGATCTTTATATCCGCGTGACCCCCGGCCACCGTTTGACGATTGCCAGGATCGATGTGGGTTATCATCATATGCGTAAAGGCATCGGTTCAGCAATTTTAGATTGGTGCTTATCCTATTGTCGGATGAATCGGATTCCGGAAATTTGCATGGAATCTGTGCTTACTGAGGAGTGTAGATCCTTCTGTATCAAGAAAGGATTTACCCTTCGGTACCCGAATGATGATCTTTGCTTTGATTGGGTGCTCCAGGTTTAGGAGCACCTTTTTTATTACCCGCCCCCTACTCTATTCGCTGGAGGTGTTGCTGATGGACAACCAACGTGCTTTGGCGTGTTTTGAACAGATCTTGAAGATCAAGAGATGGAATAAACGTGTTCGAGGTTATAACGATGCACCCTATCACTTGATCAAAGACAAGCAGGCGTTGACACTTCTGATCAATAAAGGCTATGTAACCATGCATCACTTTAAAAATCGTGATCTTGAAACGGAACAGTTCGTTATCCGGATCACACCCTTCGGGTATCACCGTTATCGAGCCGTCACACAAGGTGTTGCAAGTTGATTCTTCTCTTCTGTTTGTGTAATACTCTACTTGCTTTTATTTTGCATCAAATTGATAAAGCGCCTATCGGCGCCATTCATGATGAAAACAATACCCGAGATGAGGTGTTCACATGGATAAAACGCAAATTCCAGATGGTACAGAATCTGAGGTTAAAGTGCTTCATTCTTTTGCCGGTTATTATATCGGCACTCAAGTGTATGATGCCTTCTTTGGTTGCTGGCTTCCCGGCCGGCGGCTTTCCCAGGAGTATTTCGCAACTGAAGATGAAGCGCAACATGCACTTGAACATGATTTGTATACACCACGCACCTGGCTCTAATTCAGGTGCTTGCTGTCGCGGGAGATACTTTCATGAACCTGTCATGATTGAGCCTGCCTGATGATGGATCTATCAGGATCCGAAACAGCACAAAAAAAGCCAATGTTCCGGCCAGTTGGAGCATTGGCTTTTTCATTCATACGAAAGGAGATTTATGCTTATGAAGAAAGTTTATGCATTTATCGTGAATCATGCCAATAAGCAAGTGGTAATTGGCAAGAAAGAAGATGTCATACCCCTCTCGATGCCGGGAGTTCAGATTCAATATGCAGATACGATATTGTCCTTGCGTGATGCTGTTGTTTCCAACGATCTGGACGGCATGAGAGTTGTTCTCAAGTCGCCTTCCAAAGCTTTAACCAAAGCATTTGCCGATCTCATTGCATCTGCAGAAGATCCAGCTTCCTCCCTTGCTCTGGAAGTTGCAAAGGAACCTGCAGCTGTGCCGATCATCAAAAAATTCTTTATGCAGCCTGCTGGAAGAGGCTTTTTCGCCGTGCATGTAGTCACCGATAGTGGCGTGAAAATCATCGACGAAGGCCCCCTTGCATCCATTAAAGACAAGTGGATGTCCTATGTGAAAGATCGCAGCCTGCTTGTTGAGCGAGTGCAAGCTCTTGTTGTTTGATTTCCACAAGTTTATAATGTGTAATGCGTTACAATTGACTATTCATCGTGAGGATTTGTGTTTCCATCACGATTTTATTAACTCATACTGGAATAGGAGGTGTACGTCATGCCCTTTCAATCTTATAGAGGTTATGAGGTCATCATTATCAATGTCACTGAGGATGAGCTTGATCGTTTTGATTCATGGCTGGATCAATTTCCGTGGGGTTCCGGGATTGGGTATACTTTATATCCATCTCGGCGCCCCAACTGCTGTACGATGTGCTTGAACACTAGCTTTGGTGGCACATGGTATCGTGAAATCCTCCCCGAGCTAGAGAAGTTCTGGAGCAATGATCGTATAATTCATCAACTAGAACGTGTGTAAGAGGTGAACTTGATGGCTAAACGTCCAATGAAGGGCTGGCCCATTCACATGATTCAAAAATATGCGGCAGCCCGCCGTGAAATATTCTACAAACGCCTGTTGCTTGAGCGAGCCGGGTTCTGGTATTCTCCGGAGTGTAGGTCGTGGCTCCATGTGAGAGGAGTTCAATTTACCTCCAAGTTGTTTGAAATCCTGGATTTCGATGCAACTGTCAATTGGCTCCGCAAGAAAGGTTACATATCAAATGCGGTAAACCCCAATCTGAAGCATGAAGATAGTTCTGTTATAGAGTTTCCTTACGGCTTCACTGATGACGAGGCTACGGCGAAAACGTCTTGATCATGTCTAAACCATTCTATGTGAACGGAGGTTATTGCATGGGAACACTTCGCCAGCAAGCGAAAGGATTTTTCACTGTGGTATTGCTTGGCACAGCATTGGTTATACTATGGCCACTTATTAAGTTCTTGATTGGTCTTGTTGTGGCTTGCCTGGTTGTATTTGGCCTTGGAATTGCTGCACGTGTACTTTTCATCTTTATCAAGTCGGCATTCCTGGAAGGCTGGCGGCGGTGAAACTTAAACGTACCCCTCGGGTATTGAGAAATTACGAACATGAATTTTCATGCGTAACGTTCAAGTTCCATAATTCTGCCGTAACAACCAATGCCTAGTAAAAGGTCTGCATTTACAGACCTCGCCCCAGTGATGATTATATTATAGAGCACTTTCATCAGGGACTTGATGATATCAGTTCAACGAGTGGCTTTCTCAGGGTCCTGTAAATTTCAGATCTGCTTGGATCTGAGGGGCCACTTTTGAACCGGCTACGTTTACAGATTTGGTATTTATTATCATGTCTCTGATGACACTACATGATGTAATGTGTTACACGATTTTAGTGTCTCTATAATATAATATATACCGACAAACCTAGGGAATTTATAGATTTTCAAAAATATTTTTTTCGTGTTCACATTATTGTAACATTTTGTTCGCATATTCCCTTATGTTTTTTCTTCTTATTTGGGCTATCGCCATCCACTCATTTTGATTATAATAAGCTTATCAAAGGATGGTGTAATGCATTTCATGATACTGGTGCAATATAGGGATCATACGTCAAGTAATGAATTGGTTGTAGCCAGCTGTCAAGATGAAACTGATCTTCGGTTCTTTTATAAGCATGATGGATCCGCCCTAAGCATCTGTGATACTCGTGACATTGGTTCTGCTACTCCATTTAAAGTGATCATTGCTGGAACACGTTATTTTCAGGATTATCCCCTGCTCTGCCGTTGGATGGATTATTATCTGCAGAATATCGATCCAAAACATGTTGTGATCATCTCTGGTATGGCCAGAGGAGCTGATTCGCTCGGTGAACAATATGCTAGGGACCATGGGTTTCTTCTCCATCAGTGTCCCGCTGACTGGGATCGATACGGCAAGTCAGCTGGATATCGGCGGAATGTCGTAATGGCAGAGGTAGCTGGCCCAGGCGGTGCGTGCGTATGCTTTTGGGATGGCAAATCAAGAGGTACTCAGCACATGATCAATATCGCCAAGGAGCACAACCTCCTCCTTCGTGTTGTGAATTACGAGAAAGGATGTGAGCTGCCTGTCTAAAGAAACCATCAAGCAGACTGTAGATGAGCTCATTTCGATGCTCCTCAGCTGCGGATTCATGCTTCATCGGTATGATGCTTATTCCACCAATAGTGTTTATATCAAAGTGGACTATGGCGTATGCCATTCCATACGGGTCAGCGATCATTCTGGAAAAAAAGCATCTTTCGTACCGTTATAACGTTATGATGAATTATCAAAAGTATCGCCGGGAGATTGATGTTAAGGGGATGATTCGGCATTACCTCCCACCCCGGAAGATCGACAAGCTGGTTGACATGATCCTGGAGGATCGTCAAGAGAAGATGATCAAGTACGGCCCCTTCGGGTACGCAAATTTGATGCAACGAAAATACATAGAGTCTCAATCGGCGAAAGGCTTTTGGACACAAGCCAAACCAATCAATTAAGGAGATGATTCGATGAAGGATGTCATTATCTATACTGACGGTGCTTGCTCGGGGAATCCTGGTCCTGGAGGTTGGGCTACTATTTTGCTTTATGGACAGCATAAGAAAGTGATCTCAGGTTTCGAGCCCGGCACCACAACCAATAATCGCATGGAACTCCTGGCAGTGATTCGTGCATTGGAATCTTTAAAGGAAAAATGCCGTGTCACTGTAAAGAGCGACTCCAAGTTTGTCGTCAATGCATTCGTTCACAAGTGGACAGAACGCTGGATCGCCAATGGATGGAAGAACTCTCAGCGCAAACCGGTGGAAAATCGGGACCTTTGGGAAAGACTACTTGAGTTGGTAGCTCAGCATGAAGTGAAGTTCTTCTATACCGAAGGCCATGCCAATGATCCATACAACAATGAGTGCGATCGTCTAGCTAAGCAAGCAATCAAACAAGGAGCGTAACTCATGAAGTTAATCTTCCTCGATATCGATGGTGTAATGAATCATCGTAACTTCTTTCAACGCAGCCGGCTGCATGAATTGCAAGAGTTTTGCCCTTATGCAGTGCGGAATCTCCGGGAAGTGATAAAGATAACAGGCGCCAGAATCGTGATTAGCTCCACCTGGCGAAAAGGTCGAACCATGAAGCAGCTCAAAGAGCTATTCTCGTGGTACGATTTGGATCAATATTTGATCGGGAAAACGCCGGTACTGAATGGCGAAATTCGAGGAATTGAGATTCAATCATATCTCGACGCCTTCAAGCACCCAGTAGAATCATTCGTCATACTCGATGATGACAGAGATATGGGTCACCTCCTCCCCTTCCTTGTTCATTGCAGCCCGATTTCCGGCTTTGATGATCAGAAGCGAGTTGAAGCGATATCAATTTTACAGGTTGGCTCAGATCTTTGAATTCAATACTCATAACTCATACGGAGGTCATACAGATGCCAAATGCAACTCAAAAGTTTGGAATCATTGTTGAACGTGATGAGCGTCGAATCCTTTACGGTGCAGAGCT